>JAEEGH010009229.1_pt1 | contig 23067 bp, 25 predicted proteins | sample 9134181 | NCBI WGS metagenome assembly JAEEGH01 (sample SAMN16246544, study PRJNA631951) | gut metagenome | biome: gut microbiome; feature: rumen; material: DP-attached | host: Bos | place: Iran: Karaj | collected 2018-10
CTTCAGAAGGTTTCTCCTCAATATTTAAGAAATTCCACCAACCACATGATCTTGTATAAAGATCTTTTGTGCCTTTTGGCACGTAAAGCGTACCTTTGCTGTACGTCTCGCCGGAAAAGATATCGCTGTCATAGTCATAAAGCTCTTCATTTGGTGTAACGCTTAGCAAGCTAGTGCTCCCTGGGATTTCTATGTTCATCTCACTATTGGGAATCGTGATGGAGGTAAGTCCACTGCAACCAGAGAAAGCATGGTTTCCTATGCGCGTCACGCTATTGGGAATCGTGATAGAGGTAAGTCTGCTGCAATCAGAAAAAGCATAACTTTCTATGCTCGTCACACTGTTTGGTATTGTAATGGAGGTAAGGCCGCTGCATTTTTGAAATGCACTGCGTTCTATGCGCGTCACGCTGTTGGGAATCGTTATGGAGGTAAGGCCGCAACAACCAGAGAAAGCACATTGCCCTATGCTCGTCACGCTATTGGGAATTGTAGTATTCTTACATCCAAGGATTAAGGAATTCGTCGCTTTTTCTATTATAGCATTACAGTTGTCACTTGAATGATATATAGAGTTTCCGTTTTCTACAGTGATGGAGGTAAGACCGCTGCACCCCCCGAACGAATGCTCTCTTATGGTCGTCACACTGTTAGGAATCGTGATGGAGGTAAGGCCGCTGCAGCCTACGAAAGCACATTGTCCTATGCTCGTTACGCCGTTTGGTATCGTGATGGAGGTAAGACCACTGCAAGCACGGAAAGCAAATTGTCCTATTCTTGTTACGCCGTTTGGTATCATGATTGAAGTAAGGCCGCTGCACCCAGAGAAAACAAAGTCCCTTATGGTCGTCACACCATTTGGGATTATGATGGAAGTAAGACTGCTGCAACCATCAAAAGCATGGTCTCTTATGGTCGTCACGCTGTTGGGAATCGTGATAGAGGTAAGTCTACAGCAACCCCAGAAAGCAGCGTAGCCGATGCTAGTCACGCTGTTTGGAATCGTGATGGAGGTAAGGCTGCTGCGACCACGGTAAGCATAGAAAGCATGGTCTCCTATGCTTGTCACGCTATTGGGAATCATTATGGAGGTAAGGCCACTGCAATTTTTAAAAACAGCGTATCCTATGCTTGTTATACTGTTTGGTATCGTGATGGAGCTAAGGCCACTGCAACCCTCGAAAGCATGATTTCCTATGCTTGTCACGCTATTGGGAATCATTATGGAGGTAAGGCCGCTGCAATTTTGAAATGCACCTTCTCCTATGCTCGTCACGCTGTTTGGTATTGTAATGGAGGTAAGGCCACTGCAATTTTGAAACACATTGCTTCCAATAGAGGATATGCCAGATTCTATCACCACCTTTTTAATATTAGAACAGTTATTGAATGGTGTAAAACCACTACCGTAATTAAACATGTCTCCACTTCCGAAAATGGTGAGCGTCTGTTTGGCTTCAGAGTACATCCATGTGACATTGTCGCCGCATGTGCCGCTTTCGTCTGCACCAGCTAGTAGTGGCCGGAAGAAAGAAGTCATTGAAAGTACAAGCTTTTTCATACCGATATATTTTTGTTATTACTTTAAGAACAGATTGAGAAAAACGACTTCAAATCAATGGCTATATATGTTCTGTGAGCATCTTGCATCAATATAATTTATCATCTATATCAATCTTCTTTAGTATATCTGAAAATACCAGCCCAAATGTAGTCACCCTCATCATCTAATAACACCACACCATCTTTCATTTCTGCAGCTTCATGACATATAATATCTTTTCCCGAATCATAGTAACCAACCTCATATTCCCCATCATCCTTTCTTTCTAAAACAATACACAAATCATCATCCATATCTATCATTGAATAATCACAGGGGAGGATCAATTTACCTAAAGGAGAGCATATACCATATGACTCACCATCAGATACGACAAATAGATATTCCATTTTCTCCTTTTCTTGAAAGTCAAATCTATTATGCTGAACATACGCTTTCACATCGTTGTATATCGGTTCAACAATGATTTTTCCGTCTCGTATAATACCAAAGTAACCATCACGATTTTCAAATCTGATAAAATTCTTTCTTCCAACGAGTTTTATAGAAGCACCCTTTTCATATGGAATATTTTGAAGAAATAATTGATGATTAATGTATAAGTCATATTTGTACACATCATCTCGACCTGTCAGACCTATATAATAGACATTTGAATCATTATTTAGAGATAAGGATATTATATAGTCATATTTACAATCAATAATCTTCCCATATTTTTCTTCATTCCAGCCATACTTCCTATAAACGCCACATTTCTCTATGATATATTGAGCACTTGTTCCATGAGAGAAGTCGATGTAATCTGAAGATGACACTTTTGTTTTAACAATGAATAAATCTTCATAACCTGGCATATTTCTGAATGTAATGTCTGGAACAGAAAAATCTTCATTGGTTTTTTCTATATGCTTTGTTACATTAGGGCCTTTAACATTATAGTATGCATCTGTATATGAATCGTCAACATTCATGGAATTCGCTTTTATCACAACATCATCACCAATTTCTTTTAGCTCTGAGATTTCTCCTAATATATTAAACTCTCTGAGTAATTTAAATGATGAATCAAATACATGTCCGAATGTATTCCTAACAGGAGTTTCTTCTGGTTCATAATAATCATCATCCCAATCAGAATCATCATCATAATAATAAGTGCGTTGCACACGTTGTACAGGGAAATGATTCTCATCATAACAGATGAGTATATTTTTAAATGTTTTTGCGAAATACCAGTTTTTTTTACAATCAATCTTAAGTTCTATTTCCTTGAAATCCGTTAGATCTAAAACAGTAGCAACATAAGGAAATATCAGATATGTTGTCGAATTGGTTTCCCATATCTCGAATTGACAATCACAATCATATAAAACATTGAAATCGCTGTCATATACTATTACTTCATCTTCTTTTTCGACAACAATTTTATCTTTGTAGAAAAAAACAAATACTTCTATATGGCATATATCCTTTGTTCTTGATATAATCAAATCCTTTCGTGGTCTCTCACTTAATCGTTCTGTCTCACTCATTAGACCATCAGCATATTCTTTCTTCTTGTAATATTTAATGGCCACATAATTGTCATTCTTTATATACTCAAATTCGTCCTTGCAATAATTAATTCGGCTATAATTAAAGTACTTTAGTTCTGTGTATTCATCATTAGCCCAAAGAAAAAAATATCTTCCGTCTTCAACTTTATAGTAATGAGTACCATCTTCACCAGATGGAGGACAAAAATGATAACCATCGTTATTCAAACACAGTAAGATATCTCCATATAAATGTTCCCACTTCCTATACGTACCTTTTGAACCACTTCCTAGGGTTCCAAATTTTCCATCCTTCTGATAAAACCACACATCCCTATGATCGGATACTGGGCCAATTCTTTTGTACCCAAGATATTCTAAAAATTCTGACTGTACTTCTGCTAGATCCAATGCCAATTTTACTTTAGATGCAAGTTCCTTGGGGAGTTTCTGATCTATTGAATAGTCATATCTAAAAATGTCAAAAAAATCTCTGTCCATATATTAAGCACTTTACAATTATCTAATCTGAACAATCTGAATTCCGCAAATTCAAGTTTGCAGCTTTTTTGTACGGTACATCTTCCAAAAGCACAGCTCTACAACTATCGAGAACCAACTTTTTGCCTAACCAGCAATCATCCCATTTACTATTTTCCAAGTCTATCATAGCCAAATAAATGATTGTATAAAAGATGTCAGAGCCAAGAAAGTATTGATGTTGTCTTGCTCTACGGCAAATATCAACATTTGTCTGATGATTATATTTATCAGTCGACACGTTGTAGATATACTCTATGTCTGAATATACGAGTTCACCAATATCTTTAAAATCAACTAGAGTTTTCAGATAGTAATATTTTCCAGCATTATCAACATGTTCAGCAGGCATACCATCACTAGCAGCATAATCAACCACTCGACGTACATCTCCGCTGGGAGATGTAACATAATAGATTTTACTGCCATCTTTAAATTTAACTTCTATCTGAACCATCTATTAAACATTTATCTAACCAAGTTAATCAAGTTTCCAAAATCACATCATCTTTTCATGCCGCAAAACAAATTCAGAGCATAAATAATATGCAAGAATCTCAATATGAGGATTTTTGAGAGCATCAGGATAAGTAAACGAATGATCGTCTTTTATTATAAAAAACGAATAGTATATGTCATTTGAACACCTCCACATAGTACGTATCCATTTCCTTTCCCGGTCCTTGATATTGGTATTATCCAGTTTATACGCTACAATATAAATACCTTTTTTTTGAGGAACATCTATTTCTTTATTAATAGTTACCCATTTATCAAATTCATCGCTATTGTATAAAGGGATCTGATGGTATGCAAGAGATGATTGTGGCGAATAATCACAATTACCAATACCTTTTTCATTCTCCTGGTGGTTATCTAAAATCTTTTCCCCTTTTTTACATATCTTTAGTTCATAGTCTAAACGCCAAGCATAATTGAATGCAATTAGACATAATCCATCATGAATCGAACAAACATTCTTATTATTTACATCCATCCATTCTATTTCAATATGTACAATCCTATCTATCTTAAATGTCAATTCTTTCTCTCCACTTAAGCCAGTGATGTATTCCTTGCCATACTTTTCTGAATATGACACATCTGTTAATTGAATAATCGAGGTAGTTTTACCATCTTTAGAGTAAGTAATTGTTATGTCACTTCCTCTATTAATAGCCATTTCTATAACTTCTTTTACCATAGTGGTGTTCGTTATCGCCTTATTTCCTTTTTCTTCCATTGTATCTATATATATTAAAATGGCAAATCATCTGCAGACCCTTCAGTAGTTGGAGGTACAGTAGGAGGCATGTACGCTGGTGGTATTGGAGGATAGAAACGATTATTCGTCCTTCCATATGATGATTGTCGATAATTGGTTGGAATTGCTGGTTGTGGTAATGGTATTGTTACCATCGGTTCGAAGTATTTATCCATTTGCCGATGATACTTTACAAGTATGTCAGATTCATTGTCGTAATAGACCTGCCAGAAGAAATGGCATCCTGCAACAGAATTACTGCATAAATAGTTCCTATAAGGGTTGTTATTAATTGAAACAGCCTCCTTTATCATCTTCAACCTACCTTTCTTACACCTTGGGCAAAGCATCTGGCCTTCATCTTCTCCATCAACCATTTCATTGACGAATACTGAGGGCATATTTTCATTATATAAAACAAAAGTATGTTTCCTAGCTCTGGTAATGGCTACATAGAACAATCTTCTTTCCTCAGAATACTCAAATGTATCTATCTCACTGAGCACAAAACCTAATATCGGATCATCTGTCATTCTGGAAGGGAAGCCACCTGCATCCTGGCTACAATTAAGAATTAACACATTATCAGCTTCGAGTCCTTTGGCAGCATGAACACTCATAAAGTTCATAGTCCGTCCTGCATAGGTAACCTTGGCTCTTTTGGATTTGGGCGTTTGTTCTACACAGCTTGGTGGGAACACCTTTACCTCATAGTTATATCTGGCCAATAGCATGACCGTCTCATCGACAGGAATCCTGTCAAGTACTTCTTTTATCTTTGAAAGATACTCCTGATTATTAAGTCCTCTAGTGAAAGGTATGAATGATAATTTGGTTGATACGGAATCTGATAATGGCTGAACTGTTTTCTGAACCTGATTTGGATTTTTCAAGATAAAAGATGATGACCTTTTTACTAATGGATTACCAAAACGATAAGTAGTTTCAATCTTACACCGTTCTGTGAATCCAAAGTATTTCTCAAAATGATTGAAAAGATTCATGTCACTACCAGAAAAGCGATAAATTGATTGCCAATCATCCCCAACACAATACGTCTTCGTGAGGGGCACGCTCTTTCTTAAGGACAATATTAATTTATATCTATCAACCGAAATATCCTGGAACTCGTCAACCAGAATATAAGAGTACGGAGTTTTATATCTGCCAGAGCTACACAGTTCAGAGGCATGAAGTACCAAATCCGTAAAATCCATCTGACCTCTATCCTTCAGGGATTTTTCATATTCATCATATAAAGGCTTTATGACTTCGTAGATCAGATACCGGCATCTCTCATTAAAGGCATCACCTTGATTGCTCTCTTTGACAGCATCCATTATTGCTTCGAAGGATTTACCGTTGGACTTCATAAGACTGATGAAAGACGAGAAAAGTTTCGTTATACTTTCCTCAACAGGCTTGTTACGTTCTATCAGCTTCTCATATTTCTCATCTTCACTAAGCTCACGCATGGGGACACCTGCATTCCTGAGTTGTTCTTCCAGTTTTCTGTATATTGAACCATCGTGGAACATAGCACTAGTTGTTTCCAAGAGCAGAGTATTATTATCTCGATGTAGCTGCCTTTTCCATATAATATCGCTATTGTATCTTTGATTTGCTACATAGAAGCCACCTTCTCCTTCGCCGAACCACTGTGGTACGTTGCCATCCTTATCTATTCCAAAGTGTTCTAAGAAAAGATAATACTGTATGCCATCTTTTGTGATGTATATGGTAAAATCAGGCTTATATTGTCTATGTTGCGTGTCTGCGGTATTAATGGGATATGGCTGTTCATACAAAAAATGAACATCATGAGCCGACAACCATGTGCAAATTTTCTTCTCTTCTTCACTTTTCGTATAGATTGGCGAGCCATTCATATCGCCATACGGAGCCATGATGCCATATGTTTCCCTATCTTTAAAGTAAGTTTCAGCATTATCATACTCATGTTCTACCTTTGTGATGGAGGAAACCGTAGAAACAAACTCATTAATGGCAGTCTTGAAACTACTATTCTTCTTAACGAGATTGTAATAACAGGTTAGAAGAAAGGTTTCATCACATACATCTGGCCGTTTTCCTTCCACCTCGCCGATAATAGAAAGTGCGAGAGCATGAAATGTTTTACAAGTCAGACCTGGCACATCAAGCCTTTCCTGAAATTCTTCAGCTGTTTTCCTATTGTATGATAAAACCAATATCTCTTCTTTCTTTAGATTTCTTTTTTCGAGTAAGTATTTCACCTTTGCGATCGAAGTCGAAGTCTTACCACTGCCAGCACTACTAATTACCAAACAATTATCCTCCAATTTAACAATAGACTCTCGCTGTTGCGGATCAAGTGGGTATTTCAACAAATGGTCAAAATAGCGACAATTGTCACGCAACTCTTTCTCCACGAATTCTTTATTGTGGGCCTGACGAAGAGACTCTAAGTTATGCTCATATTTCTTTTTCTTTGGATAGTCGTACAAATCTCTTTCGCCCGTTTCTTTGAAGATATAACGTCTGAATTCATTATCAACCATTGACATAATTTGGATTTCAAGATGGGAGGCCTGTTTATTGAACCTATCACATTCCGAATGAGCGAAGTAATGCGTGAGTCTGAAGTAGGGGTCAATACCAACAGTTAATAAATTGGCTGCCTTGAAAAAATCTATCAGTTGTCTGACTATATGTTTACTTGAAACAGCGAGATACCATTTATTCTTCTTTGTCTCCAGTTCATCCAGATTGGCCTGGAATTTTGCAGCAATATGCCTATCCGATTGACGATAATATTCCATACTACCACAGTTCTTCATATAATAGTAAACAAAGGAATATCCAAGCTCTCTAAGATATCGAGCCTTTCTATAGGTGTAAACCTTTAACGCGATCAAGCATACAACAACGAAGACCGCAACTGTCACTATTATTTCTATACCTGGCATATATTAGAAGGGCAAATCATCATCTGAAAATAGTTGTTCTGGCGTTATATATGGAATTTCAGGAAGAGGTGGAAATGGATTTGAAGTATTCGTTTGGCCAGGTCTCTCATGTTTTGTCTTTCCTATTGAGAATCCGCCAACTACATTTGCCCCAACTCTTTCCATTTGTCTTTTATATCGTAACATCGTATTACCCCTTGTAATGACGTCATCAAATAGCAGTACTTGCTTACCCCTGAACCAACTGTCAATCCTGACCTCTGGTTGAATACTACTTCCAGTCATATTCCTTGGGTCATTTTTCGACATACCATCTTTAGTAATTACAATATAATTATAAGCATTCTCCATTCCTGTTTCTTCACACAAACGGCGGGAGAATTCCTCATAACGAGCTTGGTTTTTGGCATTTGTAGACGCAGGAAGGCACGCTAGAGTCAAAAATGGAAGAGACTCTTCGCTAAAGGATTCAATCAAACGCTTCTTTATTAGTGGCACAACCACAGACAAAGCGTTGTTATGTTCAAAAAATGCTATGTGTCTATCTGGATCATTTTTGAAATTCCAAACAAGCCGTCTGACACTCCACTCATCTTCTGAGGCCTCAAAGTCACAAGTTGTTGGATAATAGTAGTACAAATATGTGTAATAGAAGTTATCAGAAAGATATTCCCATCGTTTGACATTACGAACGAAGACATCCTTAGCTTTGTTGCGAAGCTGTTCATCAAGTCTGGCCTTTTCTTTTAATGCCTGAATACGTTCTTTTTCCCTCAAAGCCTTTGCAGCCTCTTCCGCTTCTCGACGTTCTTTCTCTTTTCTTGCTTCTTCAGCCAGATAATCTCGATGTAGTTTCTCAATATGATAACTGTTATCCAGAATCATTTTGTTTGTCCAACCAACATTTTGTTTCTTCCATATACTGAGGCCGTTGGGGTATTTCTTTTCTATCTCACTGCATTGGTTAGAAATTCTTCTTTCCTCTTCTTCCTGATATTTCAATCTGTTATTTACAGCAAGCCACTCGACTCTTTTTCTATTTGCGATTTTCTGCATCGCAGCCAGACTTAGAGGTTTTTCATTTATTTCAATACCCTCGTTTTTTGTAAACTGCTCAAACGCTTTAGGGAATTCCTTTTGTATTTGATCTATCTTTGTTTGCAATTTCCTTCTCCTTAGCCCATCAATTTTCTCTGCAAGATAGCCGAGTAAAGCCAACGACAGCAAACCTCCAATAATGATAAACATAAACAAGGCAAAGGGTTTCAATCCCATGTCTTCAGCAAATGCTGCGCTGAAGATCCATATAGCGACAATTACTATACCTATGAGGCATCCACATTCTTTATCCATAGCAACTATCTGATTAGGGTTAAAATCTCACGGGGAGCCAAAATTGCATGACTATATCCAGATTTTATCAGATCTGCTTTCTCTTTAGTTCCCCAAAAACAAGCCACACTTTCAATACCAGCAGCATTGGAAGATTGGATATCAATGACTCTATCACCAAAAGATATGGCACTTTTGGCATCACAATTCAATAACTCCAAAGCCTTTAACATTGGAGCCGGATGCGGTTTTATAGGCTTGGCATCATGATAAGCCACTATGAGATTGATTGGCAAGTTGAACTGTTGCACCACCCTTTCAACATAAGGCCTTGGAGATGTGCTGACAATACAGGTATTGATAGCAAACTTTCTAATTACATCAAATATTTCATCCAAACCATCATAGACAGTACACTGTGGGAGAACAGAGAATGCTCCATTCCAGTCCCTTTTGTTCCTGTATGGCTCTGCTGGTGTTGTATCTACCAATGTCAGGTCCAGATCAAATATGATATTCTTTCTCATAAGCCTTATTTGTCGAAGAAGTCATCCTTGAATGGTTCCCAATTCATGATGCTATCACTTATCTCCGCAATATTGTCACTTCCTTTGATATATTTTGCCCCTTTCTTAACCAAAAGAGCATTTCCAAGGCATTTCTCTTGCTTATTAGTAGCATCATCCTTAAAGAGCATTGTATAGAGGGGTTTCCTTGCTTGCAAAGTTGCTGTTGCAGCATGCATAGTACCTCCATTTTCACCGGTTTGTATAACCAGTGTGGCCTTTGCCAAGCCTGACTGCAACCTGTCTCTGGCAACTAAAGTAAATCGGCTAACAGAAGAGCCAATACGATACTCAGACAGGAGAAGGCCTCCTTTCTCAACAATTTCTTCAGCTAAATCCTGATTATCTGGTGGGTAAATTGAGTTATGATCAAGTCCATTTGCAAGTATGGCAGTCGTCTTTCCTCCGACCTTCAATGCACCTACATGGCCGCATGTATCACAACCGACAGCCAGACCTGAAATGATATTGAATCCGATCTTGGCAAACTCACTAGCCAGGTATTGTCCCCCAGCGATGCCCTCATTTGTTGGTTCCCTCGTACCGATTACCGCCAAACCGGGCATTTTAGTTATTGACAAATCACCCCTATACCATATAAGCAGAGGTGGTTCTAGTTTACCCTCTTCGTTAATTGTATTTTTCAATAATTCGGGATAATCCTCGTCATAAAGTGCCACATAGCCTATACCCTGTCTTTCACTCTCGTCAACAACCTTTTTGGCAATCTTATTGGCATCTGAAAGGTAATCAAGCGTTACTTTTTGGAAAGCTGAACCTTTTATACTCTTTATAATCTCATATAATCTTTCATATGAATCAACTACAAGATCGTTATCTTGCATATGATTTCCAAGTGTCATGACTTTCTGATAGCCAAAGCCACTACAACCAACTTCCTTCAAACAGGTAAGTGTCAAAATCTGTTCTTTATTCAGTGCCATATTTATACAGGTTTTAGATTGCAAAGATACAAAAAAAACCTTAAATTAGTTGTAATTATCTCATTTCTTAATGTTTTTAAAGCAATAGTGGCCCAAAACAGACTGTTAAACGCTTGATTTAGAAGAAAAATCCATTATAAATGAACTGTTTCTCAAAACATTATACCACACTGATATTCGTGGATTGTCTTCTCATCAAAGACAAACGTCTGAAATAATTTATTGCCTAATAATTGTATCTCCACAAATTCCCGTTTCAACCCACCGAAATCCGTCCAATAACAGCATGATACGTAGTACCTTTCATTCTCACCATATAATTTTGGTGCGACATCATAGTTCAACAAGACTGAGGCATCAAACTTTCTATCAATAAAATGAGTTATTTTATCAATATCTTCCTTCGAGTATATATAATCACGTTTGCCATAGTTTGCATGCCACCACATCGGAAGCGAGTCGCTCAATCTACTTATTAGATATGCCTGCCATGCACCCATCGGTGTTGTTTCAAATTTAAGATGTCTAAAAATATCGACGTCACAAGCATTGTCTGGAGTACTTACAAATAATCTACTCCTGTCACCTGAGCCATGACGCTCACATTCCTTCACACCCAGTTTCATTGAAGATGGCAAGGAGGTTTTATCTAGGAGGGTAAGAAAGTCATCATAATTCTGCTTCCTCACAAGCCCTATCAACGATTGGGCAAGATTTATATAATCATTCCCACAACAATTGCTCTTACCATTTGACCATCTATAGTAACTCCCTAAACATTCTTTTTTATGTCTCTCATATTCTTTCTCAGATTTTTCTCTCTCTTCCTCCCTTATTCTCGCTTCTCGCTTTGATTTTATATGTTTAATAACAATATATGGAAGAACCAAAACGACAAGAGGAGCAAATACAATCATAATGACATAAACCACCTTGTCAATGATCTTGTCTTTAGCACTTTTATGCTTATTAAGAAGTTTTTCCAAGGCATCATCCTTTTTCTTGGACTTTTTGTTTTCAAATAAGCTGATGATATACACAATTAATAAAATCAGCCACGAAACAGCAAAAACAATAACAACAATCTTCATAATCTTAACTATTTAATGTTTCACTTATTCAAATCAAGCCAATAGCATGGAGTTATCTCATGAGACGACTCTCCCTTGCTATCCTTTCTATTTAACAACTGCTTTTCTTCTTCAAAGTAGTTATCACCAAACTTTATTTCTATACCACTACTCTTAAAAATATAGTCCATGTAATTAGCGGAGCCACCAACTTCCACATACCCATCCAACAGCATCTGAGGCCTTCCCCCAAAATCGGAACCTTTCGGATAAATTGCTAAACGGAACTCTTCATCGCCTCGTAGTTTGAACGGCTGAAGTTGGGGATATGTTAATGCCACTGGGTCGATATGGAAATTTTCCTTCCTTCTTGTTTTCCTGTCTTTTATATCGACCCGGATAATTGAGCCGTCTGTCTTATCCTTGAAACAGGCAAAAGGATGCCAACCTGGCCCTCGCATTGATTCGTGCAGGCTACCCATTTCTTTCTTTACGAGTTGCTCATATAGTTTTCTCTCCTGAGGCGAATAGTAATCTATGACATACAGTGAATCATACACCCAAAGCAAGTAATCATTTCCATAATGATAGCCTCTCCATCCGTAACTGTGCCAATCAGAAGGTTTTGATTTTTTCATTCTATTCCTAAATTCATTATCGAAGATCTGGTTAAACCTTCGTATCAAGTCTGAAGAGTTCACAATATCGTGAAGCGGATATTTCCTTTCTAACGGGAAACTGCATAATGATGCCAGTTTACGAGCATCACCTTCTGCTATGCTTTTCATAATTGCGGTAATGTTGCTTGCACTCCCAGAAATCTGCGGATCCCCATCGAATTGGCTATCCTGCTCAACATTTTCCATCTTTACCCCATCTTTGACCTTCAAGATTAGTTCCTTTTTGACGGGATTGTATTCACAGTCACTGTTTAACTTGATACCATCCTGTTCATACGGATACCCGACCAACCTTGTCGGTGTGCTGTCGGACAGAGAAAAAACATCATAGGTATTGCCACCATAATAGCCACATCCCATATTATTGACAACAAGATCTTTCTTCCCATCAAAATTCATATCCAGGAAATAAAAAGGAGAATTCCAGCTTAGGTATTCCTGGTCTTTGGGGGGAAGATAATCTATTTCTATAGTGTCACCAGATGCTATCTCACTTAAATCTATGGATTGGTCATTCTTGGGGACATATTCTTTTTCTGAATTGACGTAACAAATCAGACTACTATCCGAGAACTCTTCGCATTCTACAGAGAAAGATGAGTTTTCCTTTGAGAAAAAAAGGATCGCCTTCCCCATATATAGCTCAGTACAGCACTGACCATGAGTAATACTTGTTCGAGGAGAAAAGTCAACGGTCACTTTATATCCTTCTATCTTCTGCCTGTATTTGAGACAAACATGATAAGAATCAACATGGGACAAATTAAGCCCGACATTATCATGGACGGTTTGTCCTGGATCCTTTTTCTTACCATTACAACTTATCGATGCAATTCCAGCTACTGCTATAAGCAATAACACAACCAACTGTTTCATATCCTTACCATTTATGCCCACATTTATAACAATAATAATTTTCCGGCATGACACAACAGCCACCCAGCACTTCTCTCTTCTTTCTTAACTCCGTCTTTAACGAATCCCAATTATTGCGTTCTTCTACAGTAACCAGTCCGTATACTATTCGAGCCGTACTGTCACTTTTACATCGGGGACAGAACTTGCCATTATTAGCTTTAGCGAAAAGCGAGGGCTTTTCAACATTCTCGATTTCAACCACCTGACCATCTCTCTTCTCTGAAAAGCACGAGGCGAAACATATTGTAGCAATTACGCCAAATAGAAAATTTCTCATATATCTACTTCCTCTCAGTTAAACATTCATAATCTCTAATCATTCTCCCCTTTTTACACCCAAGCCTTTAATATTGCTAAGGGACTCACCATATTTGGGGATAATTTCTTTCGAAGAATACTCCTTGCTTTTATGTTTAATCTTTCCATCAAAGCCATATGTAATATCCTCAAAAGCGAAGTCCATTTGATATGAGAATTCTGCATCTGGGGTAACACATCGAGTCTCAGAAGCTACAGTAAAGCCATTTTTCTCCAATTTAATACCTGCAACGCCATTTACTAACTTGGCCTTAAGAGTTTTTGTATCAACCTGATAGATGATAAGGGTACATACCCAACCAGTACTGTTGGCCAGAATATCACCAACTACATAGACATACCTCCCATCAGGACTTGCAAAACCAGCCATACCAGGAACACCACCATTCAAATAGTCATCAGCTTTGAACTCTATATCATAATACTTATCCTTTGAAGAATCATATACCATGAATCGATAGCCGTTTTCTCCATTAGTAATAAAGAAATCGCGATATTGTCCATTAGCAAACTGTTTCTTATACACTGACATGTAGCTTTCTTCCTCTTCTATTGCCTTGAAGTTTTTCCATCCTTCACTCTTTCTATATAGCCCTTTGGCACCCTTGGGAACATAAAGGACACATGAATCCTTATTAACACCATCCATGCTGAATTCCCCAATATAGGGAGGCTTCGGATTTCCCAAATGCAATTCCCTTAGATGGTCACAATGATTAAAGCATCTAAAGGGAATGGTATCAATGGAAGCATACAGATATACATATTCTAGCTTGTGACAACTCTCGAAAGCCGCCATTTCTATATGGTTAACGGATTTGGGGACATGAACCTCTTCGAGTTCTTTGCAACCCAAGAAAGCTCTTTCTTGTATATATTTGACTGTATATGGGATAGAATATGTTCCTCCCATCTTTATTCTTGGGAATCGATATAGCGTATCTTTCTTTTCTGAAAAAGTAACCTCCGTCTGGTCTTTATCATACCAGTACGGACTCATCGGGTCTAATTCTACTATAGAGTCATTTGAAACTACAGTATCATTCTGTACTTCAGACGAAAGCTGTTTTAGTGAATCCTTTGCCCAATTATTGCATGAGATTATTCCAATAGCCCAACCAAAGACGGTTATAAAAACGATTAATAATTTCTTCATAATTGCATTTGTCTATTTGTGACACATTCGAGTCTGTGGAGCAGAAGTCCTCATAGCAAGGATGATTGCCTCGGCCACCAAAGCTATATTTGATACTAGGTAATGGCTTTGGCCAAGCCATCTTACGGTACTTCCACCAGTTTCTATAGTCTGTAACAGTTTCTTCCTGAAGCCACTGTCATCCAGACTTGTTGCTGCTCCTAAAGCGAAACCTGTTCCAGAAGGACTGAGTCCAAAAATGATTGGCCCAGCATCAATATCCATTCCGAACAAACAATTTCCGTCATGGTATTCACTGATGCCTGTTATCGGGAATCGTTGCTTGAAGTTTCTTAAGAAACACTCATATTGTTCCTTGGCGAAAACAGGATCCACCAATGACAGATAATAACAATTCAAGGCAGAATAAGAACCTTTAACTGGCATAATAATTTGAGTGATGCCGTTTTCGGCTTCCAAAAACGATGCCAGTAATCCAGTTTCTTTATCAATCCATTCTTTTCTGGCCCTTTCAATCCACATCTTTACAGTCGTAGAATAATTCTCATCACACTGACAAGAATAATTATGTAAGGCGACTATAGCCACTAACATGTCTGGTATATACACGAGTTCACCAGGATAGGTTTCACAATTCAAATATGGACTCTGACGAATCCTGCGATTCATAGCCTTACACAGAGAATGATACAAACCATCGTATTTGCCATCTCCACCAATCTGCTTATATCTGCTTATCATCCATGCCAAATGGCTATAATAAGAAATATGGCTGAGATCACCGTAGATACCATCCAACGGGTCTTCCCTCCATCGAAGCCTGTCATATTCACGAATCTCTTGAGACATGGCAATGTCGATTATTTGGCCTATAAACTTGATGGATAGCTCTTTGTTCTGCGGATAAAGAATTGCGATATTAGCCAAAGCCGCACATGTCATAGAGCAACTGTATATTGCCCATTCGCCCTGAAACTGTTCACCAATGCCACTAGGCATCTCATCCAACAGTTTCTGGGGCGTAGTGGCAACCTTTGAGGTGAGGTAGTTCGCGCGTTGGATTATTTCTTTCTTTTCTCCCTCATAAGAGCCATGACCTACGGTTGCACAAGTCACCCAAATAACTTTAACAACGATTAAAGCAACTATTATAATAATAGACCAAGCCATCCCTTTTTGAATTCTTCTCATTAACAATTTACTTTATGAGCATATCCCGTATATTAGTTCTACATATATAAGAAGAGGTATCACCACACAGATTATGACAGAACTGACAACATAGTTCCAGCCTATCTTCTTGAACCATAAGAGAAAATCTACAGACTTAATGAAGGCCCAGTCACAACGGTCTCGGAACTTCATTGGATCTTTCCTCAAGAATATTATCCACGCTATAATATACATTATAGAGAGAAACGGCATCTTTGTGATGTAGTCAATCATAGCTGCCCATGACAATGGAATCAACAAGTAGTAAATGACGATATTCACCTCATTATATGTTGCCCCAGTCAGTTTTGCAATAATATGCTCAGCTCCTGCAACGACGGCAAATATGGGGAGTACAAACACCATCACCACCTTATCCCATCTTGAAAGGCTTTCCCATTCAATTACTTTCCTCTTTCCTGAGCCCATATTTCACTTCATCAAACCTGTCATTCCGTTTGCAACCTCTTCGAGTTGTTCTTTGTATATTAAGCCTTCAACATAATCCTGCGGTATTGAGCTAAAGCCATATTTCGCCCCTAAAATAGCACAGGCTACAGCAGCATTGGTATCTGCATCTCCACCGGCATGAACCACAGTAAGAAGTCCTTCCTCAAACGACCTTGTATTCCAGTATGCCCATAACCCAGCGGCAAGGGTTCTCAAAGTATAACCGACAGAATCCTCGTCTTGTAATTCTAATGCCCTAATATCCGTGTTCATTGATAAATCGATAAACTCACGAATACGCTCATCGTATCGCTGAGCTATATCAATCATTTGGTGATAAGTCAATCCTTTGTTATCATATACTAAAGAATGTATCAGTTCAGATACAATAACACACGAACCAACACATCGAGGATCATAATGGGTTAATCTACAGATATTGGCAGCGCACTCCTCAACAGCTTTAGGAAAAAGTCCGACTATAGATGTTCGCATCAGCCCTCCATTGGCTGCGGCTTGTCTGTTGCTCATATCCCATACCTTTTTAGATACTTCAAGGGGATTTATCACATAATCACCAATCATCAAGACCTTATAAGTATTCTCGCCAATACCCATAGGCTCGCCATCTGCCCATTCTTTGAAGTTTTGGGCAATGCTGGTAAGATTCACCCCTTTGTCCTTAATAACGGCGTTAGCAATACAAAGCATCATGTCTGTATCATCTGTCCAGTCACCTATTTTCCAACGTTTCCGATGCCTGTCCTGGAATATGTCACTATAATATACAATCCCATTAGGATACTTCCATGCCATATCCTCATCGGTCATACCCTCAGTTCCAAGTCCAAGGGCATCTCCAATTGCTTGGCCGTAAATAGTTCCTTTCAGTCTATCTATAGTACCTTTTATTCTGTCTATAATACTCACAATACTCTCAAAATCCTCCATCTTATAACCAAATTTTCATTCATTAACATGACAAATCTATCTATTCCTTTCCAATGAGGTACTTGTAGATGTCCTCATAATAAAGATTTGGTTGGCCTTGACATGGAACATTTGAAACCCGGTACTTTTGTTCTTTCTTTGGGTAATCCACTCGGATTTTACAATATGTACCATTATCCCATTTGTAATCATACACTTCTAGGATTTCGGCCTTCCAGTCCCAGGCTTCATAATTCTTTCCACTATCCTCCACTTCCCCTTTTTGGAGGGCAGATATGATTCGAGTTTTTATAGACCTTCTTTTGAAGCATTCGTAGATGATGTCACCTTTTGACAATGCCTCGATTTCGTAAAAACTTATTGTAGAAAGAGCCTCTTTTACCTCATATATCTCATAATTGGATAAGCCGGTCAAATCAAGATTCTTTTCATCTTCATTCATTTGCTTCAAACATTTGAATAAACTTATCTTTGATTTCTCTTAAATCTTCAGTTAGGATGGAGTCACATCTTTCTGCTATATCATCTGGAATAGGATACATACAAGCAGCAATGGCACCAGCCATAGCTCCTATAGTATCAGAGTCACCACCAAGAGAAATTGCCAAGCGGATCACTTCCTCAAACGAATTGCCTTCTAAGAAAGCTATGATTGCTTCTGGTGCACTACCTTGGCATGAAACATCAAACCCATATCTTGGGCGAATCTCCGCAATTGTACGATGTAGGTCGTAACCAAACGTTCTCTCCACATAATCCTTTATTTCTTGCTTTGATTTCCCTTGCTTACAGAGAAATACGCTCGTAGCAATTGCTTGGGCACCTTTTACACCTTCGGGATGATTATGGCTAACGGAGGCTGTTAAAGCAGCAAGAGCCAAGGCTTCATCAAGAGTCTTGGCATATAGCCCTACAGGACTAACACGCATTCCAGCCCCATTGCCCCAACTGTTGTATGGTTGTGGATTATCTTCACATAGCCATCCTGCAAATCGCCCGCCGTACCCAGCATTGGGATGATGGTCTCCAAGTTCCTGCATACAATATATCAGATAATGGATGGTATGAGTTTCATCCTCCACCAGCCATTTGGCTACGGCCAAAGTCATCACAGAATCATCAGTGAAGTTACTACCGCTACAGAACAAGTCGAAATCCGTAGACTTTGTATTGCAAAACTCATACACTGAGCCAATAATATCACCAGCCAGCGCACCTAACATCTTTACCTTACCCATATTCCATCCATTAATCTGCCAAAATAAAAACGCCCTCAACCATTTCCAACTCTCCATTACACTTAGGGCAATGGCCATCTTTGGCATTCCATGTATATAGTTTCTCATTACCACATTGGGGGCATTTTATAAAATAACCCATTGCAGCAATTTCTCTTGATGAGATACTTACGATCTCTTTACATTTCTCACAATAAAAGTCAAAAAATTCACCAGCCATAAGGCCATAATGTCCATGAGGGTCAGTTTCAATTGTGTGACCACACTTTTTGCAAACGTATCTATTAAAATCTGCCATAATAATATTATTATATTCTGTTAATACACTACCATTTCCCGTAAACAATTACGCCATTTAAAGAATCTCTCCATAAAGTAATCTCAATAAACTCATCATGATTAAACAAATGAGGATTATTATAATGAAGCCCCACACTATCAACATTTATACTTACACGATAGAAATCCTCTTCATGAGATGGCTTTATTTTACTAGCTTCCTGTTCAAATTTATCGAATATGGAATCTGGTATTTGTTCCTTAAACTCAATAATCATTGTGTCACCGAAATCACCTGTAAAGTGAACTTCTCCTGGTTTATATTCCTTTATCGTGAAATCCGGAAGTCTGATTCCTATAGCTTCTTCGATTTTGGTTGGATTATCAAACCATGTCCTCCTGACATCAGGGTTACCCAAGTCATCAAAGGCTTTAGCTACATACCAAACATACGAGCCAACTATCAGAACGGCTGCTAAAAGAGTAAAGCATCCGATACCAGAACATCCCCATATAATATGTTTCTTCTTCATACCCGTATGACAGTGTTTATTGATACCTCATTAACACTGTTGGCAAAAACTCGACAGCCTCCATACAATTGGTACAAACAGACAATTCTCCTTTATAGCCTAAAGGACCTGCTTCGTGTGTATATTCATACAGCTGCAGCTTTTCTGATTTGCATCCGCATCGCATACAAGGAATCCTGTAAGGTCTAGGTTCAAGATCTTTGCCCATTTTGTGAGGCATAACCGAAAGGTCACTAAACAACAGAGGAGAATGATCCAAGTCCCAATACCTTATCAGGGGACTTTGCAATGGGTTTGGACAAAGTACCAGTTGCTGAACCTTCCCGTTCTCTATTCTTGCCATCTGATATAGATTCTTTGAACCAGACGGCTTTATGCTAAGAACCGCCCGATTGTAGTATTTACAATCCTTTACTTCGTATTTTGTAGTTTCAGCAGGTTCATTCCATCTTCCAAGCCATCCTTTCCAATATGAAATGACTTCGTTTTTTCCTATAAATTCTTTGGCATCGTACAGAATCTGTACAACATCATCTGCAAGGAGGCCTTCTACAACGGAGAAATCATTCGACGTCAGAGCTTCAAGAAACAGTCTGGAGAATCTTTCGTATTCCGTTTCAATCTTCTCTTTTGGTTGTTCAGGCACAATTGGCTTTTTAGTTGTGAAGACAGCAGGAAGCATCATATCAACAGGTCGCATCCATAAACTTTTTAGCATATTGTCTTGAATAGTAGGTTCGAGAGCAGCAAGATTGCCACCTTGGTTCAGGACTACCACGTATTTATCGATTGGCTCCTGATATATCAACTCTGCAGAAACGGGATTATTCCCTTTTCTGATGGATTCAAACTTCCCTGAAATGTATTCCATGTAACGGTCTTTACCTTTCATGGTTTCCAGCACCCATACAGAAATGTACTCGAAATCATCACTCAGGATTGGTTCAAATAATGAAGCGTCAAGTTCATTCCAGGCCCGACATATAACCTCTGCAATGCTTTTTCCTAATTCGTTATTCATACTCTCATTTTTGTTGCAAATATAATAAAAAAAACTCAAAGTTATTGCTCACATTCTTGAAATCTGCATTTTTCAATCTCAATATCCAATGTTCTGGCTGTTCTGAAGAAACTATCTAACGTAAGCTTCATATAGTCCTCCAGGTCTGGTATCTGTGGAACTAGCAATAAATTCTTCTTGATATGTACAGCCACATCATCAGAATCAGTAATGCCATATATTACGGAAACAGACCCTTTTGTATTAATGTCATTCACCACCTGACGTACCCTCGCAAACTCATCAATGTCGAATTTGGAAAAGCTATGGAACCAAGGCCATATCAGATTTATAAACTTACATTCATTAATTGCCTCCATCAAAAAGAATATTCCCTGATACTCAAACTTTATCCGACCTTCCTCCGTCTCTTGCGGAGTACACCCCATTTCCTTTAACATTTTATATGCCAAATCCTTTGCGCCATGTATTTCCGACTCCACCACATCTACATTCTCATTTTGATTATTATCTTCTTCAAGTTTCTTTGCCAATTTATGTAAGTGTTTACTGCTTTTCAATAGAATAATCATGGAAATATACCAAACTATATTCACCACTGATGTTGTGATAAGAATCAACCATATACCCATGTTTGTATTGTTTCCCGTTGATATTAGATAGGCTGTAAACGAATTCACGAGAATGGTCAGTAGCGACCAAAGAAACATTTCCATTATTGTTTTCCATTCATTATCTGGCACTGTACATACCAATTCCAGAACAGAAAGCGCACCAAAAGAGGTTGCGATCAACGTCGCTGGTGTCAGCATTTGGCAGAATTCAAGAAAGGATCCTAATGTTTCTGTGTAAAATACTTCAGTAGGATATAGTGCCATATTCCACAACCCGTTATAGCAGAGAAGCAGATAGAAGAATATAACCACACATAAAACAATACGGCTATATTCCTTGGGGGGAAAGATGCTTTTGTATTTAATCTTGTAATCCATAATGATGACGTTTTACTTCCATGACAACTTATTCAATCGATTGCCGCCAGAACTTCCATGCAATTCTTTTCGCATCTGTAGTTCTATCCATTGCTGATCCCCTTTTGAAGGCGATTCTTTGAAAGCTTTAGCAATCTTTATTTTGTCCTCGTCAAAGCCCTCTTTGTATCTATATTTAAGTTCATTCCTAATCAAGGAAACGTTGCCACTTTTCTTGTCTTGAAATTCTTCGATCAACTCATTTATCTCCATTTCCTTGATTCTTTCTTCACGTTTTCCCAGCCTGTCAGCATATAGTATTTTGAAGATCTCTTCCTTTAAGACCTTCTCTCCTGCTATCCACTTACTCATGTACAGAGACACCAATTCTTGTCTTTCCAACCCAACCAGCATATCCACACACTTTCTTAACTCTTCATCGCTCCACTTTGTATAGTGGAATTTCCTTGCCTGTTTAATAATGTACTCAAAATCTGTCATATCGTTATTTTCTTATTACTTTAGAATGGTAACTCATCTTCAAGGTCGAACGTTTTGATTAACTTTTTCACCGCTTCATTCTCTGTACTCAAATCTTTGAGACTGACAGGCTTTGAGGCTGTTTTTCTTGTATTTGTTATCATACTTACATTACCCGTCTTCGGATGATAGTCCAGGAAAAAGTTGCCCAATGGCCTCAGGGCATTCTTATTCACTATGATTTCAATCTTCCCGTGCAAGTCTCGGCCATTATCATCTACATAGATGTGATAATACTCAGGACGATGTACCATCATTACAACATCAGCAAGTCCCTCGATATAACTGGAGTTTGCCAAATCCATTAGCTGTGGTTTCTTGCCTTCGATCCCTTCTCGATACTCAACACCTCTACCCAACATCGACCCCACAACAATTGGCACATCGGCTAGACAGGCCAGTTGTTTCAGCGAGAACATTATATTGGCTATTTTCTCTGAGACGGTATTGTCCTCCTTTGTAAAATCTATCATCTGAAGACAGTCTATGAAAATGATTTTTACATCCCTTTCTTTGATACAATTCCGTGCAGTTTCAATCAACTCGTTAAGCGGTAAATCTAGACAGTCGTGTATAAACAGAGGTGCATATATTAATGCGTCAACGTCTTTATCCAGTCTTTCCCACTCATGTAACTCCAGGAATCCTTGATTCAGGTGCGACACAGGGATATCACAGTGGATGGCCAAAAGCCTTTGTATATAGTCTGACTTCATATAATTCGTCGAAAACAGCAACATTGGCACTTTACTCTCCAAAATAATCTCTTCTATCATTGATAACATAAACTCTTCTTTCCCCATACTAGGTCTGCCACCAATAACGTACAGTTTCCCTTTTTCAAACCCACCGATCAGGTCATCTAAAGGTTGAAATCCAGAAGGAATTCCTAAAATACCGTCATTTGCAGCCTTTGTCTGTACTTCACAAAGGCAATCTTTCAACATTTCTTGCATGTTGGTGTAGCTAATATCACTCATCATCTTATTCATACCATCCTTTTCCTATCATTGAAATAATCACGAACAATAAAA
>JAEEGH010009230.1_pt1 | contig 23067 bp, 23 predicted proteins | sample 9134181 | NCBI WGS metagenome assembly JAEEGH01 (sample SAMN16246544, study PRJNA631951) | gut metagenome | biome: gut microbiome; feature: rumen; material: DP-attached | host: Bos | place: Iran: Karaj | collected 2018-10
TTTATGGAGAATTCATACAAGTTGCCGGCGGGCTTAACCACATCGCTAACAATATTTAGCGATATGTTCTGTAAGTCACCTGCCACGTTGCTCTCCGCCTCTTGCTGTCTGTTAATGCAAGCTGTCATCACAGCTGCAGCCATTAGCATTATAATAATTGTTTTTTTCATACGGTTAGTGTTTGAGCGTATTGCCTAATCATTGCAACCTGAAGGTTACTGGCAGCGTATAGCGCACCTTCACCGCCTTGCCTTTCTCTGTGCCGGGGTTCCACCGCGGCATGGCCTTGACTACCCTCACTGCTTCGGCGTCAAAGGACGGCTCTACGCTCCTTGCCACCTTTACATCACCTACATTACCTTTCTCATCCACCACAAACACAACTACCACCCTGCCCGTTATGCAGGCATCAGGGTTTGGATACATGGTGTTTTTCTTAAGGTATTCCTTCAGCGCTTCTGATCCTCCGGGGAATGAAGGCATCTTCTCCACTACGTCGTAAACCTTTGGCTCCGGACTGACAGGCTCTGCTGCAATTACTTTGTTGGCGGTCAACGTCGCAACCGACAACAGCATCATGATAATTGTTTTCTTCATACGGTTAATAGTTAATTCTTTATTCAGGCTCTGGAGAACCATAACTTGAACAGAGGGTCGGATATGTAGCATAAAAGGACTGCTCATAGGTGCTTTTTTATTATTTTTTCTTTTGCGCAAAGTTACAAAACAATTACAATGTTCACAATATTGTTGTTCACTAACTGGTGAACATTTTGTTTTTTTAACGAAATAGCAGTAAATTAAGATATTAGGAATATCGAAAAAATGTTCACCAAGTGGTGTTACACCAACTGGTGAACATTTTTTTATATACATTGTCAGCGCACGTTGTCAGGCAGATGTGAGCGTATCTGGACGGTTACAGACTTAGCCCATTCACTGTCATAACCAACAAAGAGACGGATGATTGATGCAGGGGTCTGTATCAGTATCTGATATTCCGGTGACTCCCACGGTATGCTGCTATTGTTGAATGTCACACTTGCGACGTCGCTCATCAGTACCTTGTTGCCATTGACTACAAGGAAGCCGGCATCTTCATAAACCAGTATCACGCTGTCAGCCTGGTTACACTTGGTGGGACTGAGCGCTATCATGTCAGACGGAGCACCGTAGAGTTCCTCCAGCTGCTGCAGGCTTGGCATCGATGCCTTAGGCTCAATGGTCCTCGGTTTTCTGAAACACCTGTATATGCCATAGGCTATAAGCAGATAAAACGTGCATGTTGACAGCACAATGAGAGTATAAACCCAATCGTTGAATAGTAATTGCTTAAGTTCTTCCATGTGTGCAAAGTTACGAAAAAAATATCATACGAAAGCCATAATCTGCAAAAAATATGCCTCCATTGCCATATCTTACGATGTTTCCAACATTCCTGCAGTCTGGTTTATATATAATAAGGTGGTGCACACAATAAGAAGTGCGCACCACCTTATGGGGCTTATAATTGCATGCTGCGCATCGTAGCAGCAGTGGCATGTATCATTATTCTCCTACAAACTCCAGCAATTCGCCAGCCTTTGTGTCGATATCATACAGACGTGTAGGCAGCAGTTTCAGTTGCGGAATCTTCGTAGCATCCTTTACTATAGGTGTAAGGATGTCGTATTGCTGCATGAGAGAGTTAGGGTTTATGCCGCTGGCGTCATTCATTTGTGCACCACTTAGCAGTCTTATGCCGGTATTGCCGTTGTCGTCGGCAGGCAGGCGCAGGCGCATGTTGCCGCCAAGTCGTGAGCGTATCTTGAGCGTAGTCACCCTGCCATTCTTCCATGCCAGTTCTTCAATCTCGAAACCTCCGCGGCATCTCAGACCCTTTACCGAGCCTGATGCCTTCCATTCGTCAGGCAGTGCAGGCAGGATGTGCACGCAACCGTCATGGCTCTGTACCAGCATCTCTGCTATACCTGCGCAGCATCCGAAGTTGCCGTCTATCTGGAAAGGTGGATGAGCATCAAACATATTAGTATATGTGCCGCCGTCCACATCCTTTATGGTACAGTTAGGATCCTTCAGTTTCAGCTGGTTCTTTATGAGAGTCATGGCATGGTTGCCGTCAAGCTGGCGTGCCCACTGGCAAACCTTCCATCCCATAGACCATCCTCTGCTGGCATCGCCACGACCTATTAGCGACTTCTTCACTGCCATGAACAGTTCCGGGTGGGTATATGGCGATACCTGGTTGCCAGGGAATGCCCCCCACAGGTGAGATATGTGGCGGTGTGAAGAAAACTCCCTGTCCCAATCCTCCAGCCACTCCTGCAGCTGACCGTATTTACCTATCATCATAGGTGGCAGTTGGCGGCGCAGTAAGTCGAGCGAGTCGGCAAATGCAGCGTCGGTGCCAAGTGCGCGGGCAGCCAGTGCGGTAGAGCGCAGCAGGTCGAAAATCATCTGGTTGTCCATCGTTACGCCGGCAAAATGTGCGAAACTGAACTTCTTGCCGTTGTCATCGAAGTAAGAGCCCAAGCCCGGATTATTCTCCGGCGACGTGCTTGGTGCCGCCACCATATATCCGCTTTCAGGGTCATGTACGAGGAAATCCTGATAGAACTCTGATGCAGACTTCAGCACTGGATATGCCTTGCGCAGGAAATCCTTGTCGCCAGAGAACAGGTAATGCTCCCACACATGCTGACAGAACCAGGCTCCGCCCGTAGGCCATACGGCACAAGCGGCATTGTCCACCGCACCTGTAGAGCGCCATAGGTCGGTATTATGGTGCAGAGTCCATCCGCGACATCCATACATCTTCTCGGCACTCTCACGTCCGGTAACGCTTACATCCTTTACCATCTGCAGGAAAGGTTCATGGCACTCGCTGAGGTTTGTCACCTCTGCCGGCCAGTAGTTCATCTCTACGTTGATGTTGGTAGTGTATTTAGAGTCCCATGCAGGGTACTGTCTGCCGTCAGGGTTCCATATACCCTGCAGGTTGGCAGGCTGAGTGCCAGGCATGCTTGATGATATCAGCAGGTATCTGCCAAACTGGAAGTAGGCGGCAGCGAGTGAAGGATCCTTGAACTCTGCAAACTCTGCTATGCGTGTCTCGGTGTCCTTCTGCTCCTGTATGCCGTTGTGCCCCAGGTCAAGAGATACACGTGAAAACAGCTTCTGGTATTTATCGGTATGCTCCGCAGCAGCATTGCCGTATGCCGTTGCGTTCCACTTGCCGTTGCCGGCGTTCCATTTTTTGCAGAAGTCATCAACGTATGCCAGAGCCTTAGCCTTGGCATCACCGCTGATGTCGTGATAGTTCACGAAGTTTGTTGCCGCACCTATTACTATCGTCACGCCCGTCTTGTCGTATAGGGTGCGTATCACTGTGTAGCACTCCAGCTTGTTAGGCACATTCTCCATGTCGGGCTGTGTCAGTGTGCTGTGTACTATCTTAGTATAAGCATCGATGTCGCTCATCTTTGCCGTCACCCTCTGCTTCTTCTCAGGCGACAGGAAACCTATCTGAGGCGCCAGTCCGGCCTTTTGCGGTGCAAGTGTCTTGCCATCCTTCGAGGCAGTCAGTCGCACCACTATCACGTTGTCGGCAAACGAACTGAGGTATGTGCGTTCATAGCGTATGCCATTGACGGTATATGCCATGCCCGCCTTAGCCGTCTCCAGGTCAAGCCAGCGGCGATATTCAAGCGTAGAGCCAGCCTTTGGTGCAGTAGCTGTTATCAGCAGTCTGCCTATGCTCTCGTATGCCATGCCGTGTCCCGTCACCGTGCGGTCAGCCACTATGTTGCTCATGCCCAGTCGCTGAGCCTTCTCATAGTCCTTCTGCCACAAAGCCTGGCGTATGGTGTCGAGCACGTTCAGAGCCTTAGGATTATAGTTGTTGTAGGGGCTGCCACTCCAGAAAGTGTCTTCGTTCAGTTGCAGCGTGTCCACCTGCACGGCGGCGCTCACCATGGCGCCAAGTCTGCCGTTGCCTATCGGCAGAGCCTCCTCCCAGTACGTGGCGGGTCTGTTATACCATAATGTAAGATTGTTGTCAGCCGATGCCGTGGCGGTAGCCGTCAGTGCTACTGACATGATGATGTTTTTGATAAAGTGTGTCATGCAGATTAATAGTATTTATCGGTTGCAAAGTTAATCATTTTCTCTCTGTCGTCATGTGAAAAAATGCGCAAAATGTATAAAAAATGCGCAAACAGGGTTGTAAATATGCGCCTTGCATCACTGTTAGCGGTGTAAATGCAATTAATGATTGCAAAACTATAAATTTCCCTAAAATTGTGATTATTCGGAAAATTATTTGTAACTTTGCACGTCGTTGCCAGTATGTTGCCGGTGTCGTTTTCTTTATGAAGGCAAGTGCAGGCAGGTTCATGGTAACGTATGGATGACATTAATATATAAAAAATGAACGAGAAAATACAACAGACATTGAAGTCCTCTGAGACAGAGGATTGGCTCGATCTGCACGTGGTGCGTCCATTGTGCTATTACTGCGCGCTCGCCTTTGCGCGTTTTGACATTCATCCTAACACTGTAACTATCATGTCGATGATAGTTGGCGCAGGCAGTGCAATACTTTTCGCGCAGGGCTGCTTCTACTATAATGGTACGCATGGACTGCTTGTCAACCTCGTTGCGATAGCCTTGCTGTGCGTGGCTGACATCCTCGACTGCACTGACGGTCAGTTGGCGCGCATGACGGGTAAGAAGAGTCCGATGGGCAGGATACTTGACGGCGTTGCCGGTTTCGTGTGGTTCGTGCCAATCTATTTGGCACTGGTATATCGTTTCTACTATCACCATGAGATAGAATTCTCTTTCCTTGGCATAGCCGATACGGAGCAGAATACATTGATAGCCACAGCCGTGGTCTTCATACTCGGAGTAATCAGCGGCGTGTGGGGCATAGCAGGTCAGCAGCGACTGGCAGACTACTATATACAGGCCCACCTCTACTTCCTGAAGGGAGAGAAGGGCAGCGAACTCGACAATTCCGTTGCAGAGCGCGCCAAGTATGAGGGCATGACGAAGGACAATACCTCATGGGCAGAGCGCTATTTCCAGAAGTCGTACGTAGGTTATACGGAGAAGCAGGAGGCTGTCACGCCGGAGTTTCAGAAGCTTATGGGCAAACTGCGCAGCAAGTATGGCACGGCGGAGAACATCCCGGCAGAGATTCGCAAGGAGTTCCGCGATGCTTCATTGCCGGTGATATTCTGGAATGGACTGCTGACGTTCAATTTCCGTTCTATGTGGTTCTTTATCTTCTGCCTGCTCGATGTTCCTGCCATGAACTTCATTTGGGAGATATTCGCCATGGGAGCTTTGTATTTCTACGTAAAGCATCGCCATGAGGCGTTCTGCAAGAGAATAAACGATAAGATATCAGAATAATCAGAGTATTCAGAGTACTCAGAGAATTCAGAATACTCCGAAAATTCCGACTACTCTGAAAATAAACCGACATGACAAAGAAGACGCTAAATAACATATTCTTCCTCGCAGGTGTGGCTTGCGTGGTGGTGATGCTGCTGACGTTCGACATCAGTTTCAGGGAACTGTGGTTCCACCTGTGCACGGCAGGCTATTGGCTGGTTCCGGTCATCGGCGTGTGGATATTTATCTACGGACTCAATGCTCTGGCATGGCGCGCCATAATAAAAGGTAATACCGACCCTGACGAGCATGTGGGATTCTGGCGCATATACAAGCTCACCATATCAGGCTACGCCCTGAACTATGCCACTCCCGTAGGCGGACTGGGTGGCGAGCCTTACCGCATACTCGAACTGTCGAAGGATATATCGAAGGAGCATGCCACGTCGTCGGTCATCCTGTATGCCATGATGCACTTCTTTGCGCACTTCTGGTTCTGGTTCTCGTCTATCTTCATTTACCTCGCATTGGTGTTCATAGGCGACCTGCCTATCAATGTAACCATCGGCATTACGTTGGGAACCATCGCCTTATTCTGCATGGCAGCCTTCTGGCTCTTTCAGAAAGGCTATAAGGGCGGACTGGTAGTCAATGTCATGAAGTTTCTTTCGAAGATTCCCGGACTGAAAGGCTGGAGCCAGCGCTTCACCGAGCGCCACAGGGAGTCGCTCGAGAATATAGACAAGCAGATAGCAGCCCTGCACAGTCAGGACAAGCGTGCCTTCTACACCAGCTTCTTCCTGGAGTATATGTCGCGCGTGGTGCAGAGCCTTGAGATAATGTTCATGCTCCTGATGTTCGACATCGATTGTGGCGGAGGCGTCATCGGCTACACGCTCGTGTTCCTCCACTCCATACTGATACTGTCGTTCACCACGCTGTGTGCCAACCTTATAGGTTTCCTGCCTATGCAGTTGGGCGTGCAGGAAGGCGGCTTCATGGTCTCCATACCTGCCACCATAGGTCACTCTGTGCGTGCGTCGCTGTCGCCACAGAAACTCATTGCCGTAGGTTTCTACGTCAGCCTTATCTGTCGCGTCAGGGAAATATTGTGGATTCTCATCGGCATAGTGCTGATGAAAATGTGGAATAAAGACTGAATCTGATCGTATTTAACTTGCGAAATTCGGCGGTCAAAATCACGAAAGTCAATTTTGCTCCGAAAATCGGCAAAAATGCGTCCGTTGAGTAAAGCTCTGTAATACAGAGCTATACACGACATAGCTCCTTTGGGGCAAAGCCTTTTTCTTGTAATTTGATAGCTTTTACCTCGTAATTCGATAGCTTTTACATGATGGAAGCTATCAAATTACATGACAAAAACAATGAAAAAACGACGTAAAAAACATTATTTTACAGTACAAACTACAGCGAAGCGTTATAAAATGTACGTTAAAGGCTGATTTCCCCTCTGTATTTTGCGTTTTAGACCATGGTTCCATTTATTCGCAAAAAGGAGGTGCTAACCACCCTTGTTGTGTAGTAAGTAACAATAAATATAACAATGAAAAAAATCTGCGACTTCATAGCCCGATGGATGGGCGCACTTGTATTGCTGGCAGCCATAGTGGCTGTGGTAAAGCCGGAGCCTTTCATGGCTGTCGATACGTGGTGGATTAACCCTATGCTCGGACTCATAATGTTCGGCATGGGACTGACACTCAGTCCGCAGGACTTCCGCGTAGTTTTCAGCCGTCCTAAGGACGTGCTGGTGGGATGCCTTGCGCAGTTTACCATCATGCCGCTGTTGGCATGGTTGCTCACACGCTTGTTTACCTTGCCGGAGGAACTTGCGTTGGGTGTGATACTCGTAGGTTGCTGCCCTGGCGGCACTGCGTCAAACGTGATAACATATCTTGCCAAGGGCGACCTCGCGCTGTCTGTGGGCATGACGGCAACGAGTACGGTGCTGGCACCATTCCTCACACCGCTGCTCACGTGGCTCATGGCGGGCACCTTCGTAGAGGTCAATACCGTCGGCATGCTGCTCAGCATACTCTATGTGGTCATTGCACCGATAGTGGTGGGCTTCCTCGTTCAGCGCTATCTGCCGAAGCTCGCAAAGGGCGTGCTGCCATACCTGCCTGCATTCTCGTCGGTTATGATAACACTGACGGTGATGGTGGTGGTAGGGCATAATGCCTCCAAACTGCTTACGGGCGGACTGCTCGTAGTGCTCGTGGTAGTGCTTCATAACCTAGGCGGACTATCGCTCGGCTATTGCATAGGCAGACTGCTGGGATTGTCGCATGCCAAGCGCAGCGCAATATCCATAGAGGTGGGCATGCAGAACAGCGGACTGGCGTCATCGCTTGCCGTAACCCACTTTGCAGCCTTCCCTATGGCAGCAATCCCCGGTGCGATATTCAGCGTATGGCACAATATCAGCGGTGCGCTCGTGGCAAAGGTTTATAGTATGTATAATAAGGAATAGGATATATGAAGAAAAAAGGGATACTGGCATTGATGTTTGCAGCCATTACGTTGCCATGCGCTGCTGCCGACAAGGTGGTAGTTACGGTGGAGAATACCGCCAAATGGCAGCGTGGTGAAGGCGAGATGGTAGAGGTGGATGCCAATGCCATAGCGCAGAGACTATATGGAAGGCAGCACACCCTGACTGCCACTGACGTGGTGGTAAGTGCAGAGTATGGCGACACGTTGCCATGCCAGCTGACCTACGACGGCAAACTCATCTTCCAGTGCCCGCTCGTCAGTGCCAAGGGCAAGCGCCGCGTGTTCGTTACCAAGGCGGCAGAGGCGTCTGCGCAAAAGGCGGTGCCGCAGGTGGCAGGCAGACTGTATCCTGAGCGCCAGGCAGATTTCTCTTTTGAGAACGACCGCGTGGCATACCGCATATACGGACCGGAGACTCAGCGTAAGGGCGAAAAGCTGTATGGTTACGATATCTTCAACAAGCGCACCGACAAGATGGTGCTTGACAAATGGTATGACTTGCAGTGCGACCAGCAGATGTGGGCTACGGTGAGCAAGCTGCGCAAGATGGGACAGCGCAACGTTGCCGACGACGTATATAACTATGGTTTCTGCTATCACGTTGACCATGGCGAGGGCATGGACTGCTACAAGGTGGGCTCTACGCTCGGTGCTGGTACCAACGCGCTGATGCGTGGCGAGGAGATAGTATATCCGTGGTGTTTCAGGGAGGCGGAGGTGCTCGACAATGGTCCGCTGCGACTTACCGTGCGGCTTACCTTCGCACCTGTGGATATTGACGGTGCATCGGTAACGGAAACACGTGTGCTCACCCTTGATGCAGGCTCGTCAATGGTAAAGGCGGCGGTTTCGTGGCAGGGACTGCCATCAGACCTCACTCCGGTGGCGGGCATAACGGTGCATAAGGAAAACCCTACGGCATATATTATTAATAAGGAGAAGGGCTATGTGGCTTACGAAGACCTCGGCGACCCTGACATATACCAAAAGCGTTACCGCGATGCGCAAGACCCCGACAAGGGTAAGTGCTTTATAGGTTGCTTGGTGCCGCATGCAGCGAGTTGCCAGTATGTGCCGTTGCCAAAGGAAACCAGTGGCGCATTGGGTCATCTGATGGTTAAGGGAGCGGCAAAGCCATCCATGGAGTACTACTTCGGTAATGCATGGAACCGCAACGGACAGGTAGGCATAGACACCATGGCAGACTGGCAGCACTACCTTGACCGCTATGCCCGCCAGGTAGCTACGCCGCTTAAGGTCAGCGTGAAGTGATGCTGACCTACCGTTTTTTCTCTATATAAAGTCCGGATGTATTTAACATCCGTTAAGTTTTTGCGTCACGAAAAACGCTGTTTATATTACAATATGTCAAGAAAACAGCCTTTTATCTTACTTTTCGTGCTTTTTTGTATTGAAATATTTTGCTATGTCGTTATTTTTGAGTAATTTTGCATCCGCAAAAGGGTGAGGATAACATATTTGCAAAGATAACAATCATAATAATATACATCATATAAACATTATGGCAGAAGCATTAGACATCAAAGAGCTCGACCAGGTGGTCGTACGCTTCTCAGGTGACTCTGGCGACGGTATGCAGCTCGCCGGAAACATCTTCTCTACGGTATCTGCTACCGTAGGTAACAGCATTTCCACATTCCCAGATTACCCAGCTGACATCCGCGCCCCACAAGGCTCACTCACTGGCGTGTCAGGTTTCCAGGTGCACATCGGTGCACAGCAGGTGTTCACACCAGGTGACCAGTGTGACGTGCTCGTAGCAATGAACGCTGCTGCGCTCAAGACTCAGTATAAGTATGCTAAGCCTAACGCTACAATCATCATCGACACAGACTCTTTCCAGCAGTCTGACCTCGACAAGGCTCAGTTCCAGACTACAGACTACCTTGGTGAGATGAACATCGACCCTGACCGCGTAATCCAGTGCCCTATCACCACTATGGTGAAGGATGCCTTGAAGGACAGCGGAATGGACAACAAGGCTATGCTCAAGTGCCGTAACATGTTCGCACTCGGACTCGTCTGCTGGCTCTTCAGCCGCGACCTCAACCTCGTGGCTAACTTCCTGAAGGAGAAGTTCGCTAAGAAGCCAGGCGTTGCAGAGGCTAATATAAAGGTTATACAGGCAGGTTATGACTACGGTCACAACACTCACTCAAGCGCTATCAACGTATATCGCATAGAGTCTAAGGAGAAGACTCCTGGACGTTACATGGACATCACAGGTAACAAGGCTACTGCTTACGGTTTCATCGCCGCTGCCGAGAAGGCCGGCCTGAAGCTGTACCTGGGTTCTTACCCTATCACTCCTGCAACCGACGTGCTGCACGAGCTGTCAAAGCACAAGTCTCTCGGCGTCACCACCGTACAGTGTGAGGACGAGATAGCAGGCTGCGCATCAGCCGTAGGCGCATCATTTGCCGGTGCACTGGCGGTTACATCAACCTCTGGTCCTGGTATCTGTCTGAAGTCTGAGGCTATGAACCTCGCTGTCATCATGGAGCTGCCTATCGTAGTGCTCGACGTACAGCGTGGCGGTCCTGCTACTGGTCTGCCAACAAAGTCTGAGCAGACTGACCTCCTGCAGTGTCTCTATGGCCGTAACGGTGAGTCACCAATGCCTGTAATCGCTGCAACAAGTCCTACAGACTGCTTCTATGCTGCCTTCGACGCAGCCAAGATGGCACTGGAGCACATGACTCCTGTAGTGCTGATGACCGATGCATACGTTGCTAACGGTTCAGGTGCATTCAAGCTGCCTGACCTTGCTAAGATGGACGGCATCAACCCTCCATACGTTCCTGAGGAGCTGAAGGGTCAGTGGACTCCATACATGCGTGCTGAGAACGGCACACGCTACTGGGCAGTGCCTGGTCGTGAGGGCTTCCAGCACATCCTCGGCGGACTGGAGAAGGACGACAAGACAGGTGCTATCTCTACAAACCCAGAGAACCACGACCTCATGACACGCAAGCGTGCTCAGAAGATTGCTAACATAGAGGTGCCAGACCTTGAGGTGCTGGGCGACAAGGATGACGCTGACCTGCTCATCGTAGGCTTCGGTTCTACCTTCGGACACCTGCATGCTGCAATGGACGAGATGCGTGCTGCAGGCAAGAAGGTTGCCCTTGCACAGTTCCGTTACCTCAACCCACTGCCAAAGAACACCGCTGAGGTACTCATGAAGTACAAGAAGGTGGTAGTGGCAGAGCAGAACATGGGTCAGCTTGCCGGTTACCTCCGCATGAAGGTTGACGGTTTCGTACCAGCTCAGTTCAACCAGGTGAAGGGACAGCCATTCGTGGTCAACGAACTCGTAGAGGCCTTTACAGAGATTATCAACAAATAAAAAATTATAGAGCGACTACGAATTTTACGAATTAAACGAATTTTCATGAGTCAGTTGAATTCCAACATCCATATTTCCTTTCCTGAGGAGTCGCATAAGATTATCGGAGCGGCTATGGCAGTGCATCGGTTTTTTGGATGTGGATTCACAGAAAAGGTTTACCAGGATGCATTTGAGATTGAACTGAGAAAACAAGGAATCCCTTACCAAAGAGAGGTTCAGATACATGCTTCATATCATGAAATACAGTTGAGCTCAACATTTATTCCTGATTTCGTCTGCTATGATAAAATCATCATAGAATTAAAGGCTGTTAAGGAATTGGATGACATGCATCGCTCTCAATCCATCAATTATGCTAAAGTAGCTAATTACCCTTTGGCCATATTGATAAACTTTGGTGAGCCATCGCTTAAATTTGAACGATTCCCTAATTATAAAGGAACAAATTCGTATAATTCAAGAGTTTCTAATTCGTAAGGAATAAATTCGTATAATTCGCATAATTCGTAGTAAAAAAAATAAAAGTAATATGGAATTTACAGCTCAAGATTATAAGAAAGGACAGCCACGTTGGTGTCCGGGATGCGGCGACCACTTCTTCCTCGCATCACTTCATAAGGCAATGGCAGAAATCGGCGTAGAGCCTTGGAACACTGCCGTAATATCTGGTATCGGCTGTTCAAGCCGTCTGCCACACTACATGGCTACATACGGCATGAACACCATACACGGTCGTGCCGCTGCCATAGCAACAGGCGCAAAGGTAGCTAACCCAAACCTCACCGTATGGCAGATCAGCGGTGACGGCGACGGACTCGCTATCGGTGGTAACCACTTCATACACGCTAACCGCCGTAACATCAACCTCAACATGATACTGCTCAACAACCGTATCTACGGTCTGACAAAGGGACAGTATTCTCCAACATCACCACGTGGCTTCGTCAGCAAGTCAAGCCCTTACGGAACAGTGGAAGATCCATTCCGCCCTGCAGAGCTCTGCTTCGGCGCACGCGGACACTTCTTCGCTCGTACCGTGGCTACCGACGGTCAGCACACTATCAGCGTGCTGAAGGCTGCCAACGCACACAAGGGTGCTTCTGTTGTTGAGGTGCTGCAGAACTGCGTAATCTTCAACAACGGCTGCCACGATGCAGTGTATAACAAGGCTGGTCGTGAGGAGAACGCCATCTACGTAGAGCACGGCAAACCATTGATCTTTGGTAAGGACCGTGAGTTCGGACTCGTACAGGAGGGCTTCGGACTGAAGATCGTGAAGATTGGTGAGAACGGCATCACAGAGAAGGATATCCTCGTACACGACGCACACTGTGAGGACAATACACTGCAGACCAAGCTTGCTCTCATGGGTAACGGCGACGGTTTCCCTGTAGCCCTCGGTGTAATCCGCGACGTTGAGGCTCCTACCTACGACGACTGCGTATCTGCACAGATTGAGGAGGTCAAGGCTGCCAAGAAGTACCACAACTTCGCAGAGCTCCTTGAGACCAACGACATCTGGGAGGTGAAGTAGTTTATTTAACTAATGATATAGATAAACAGTCATATTTCTTTCAAAACACAAAGTAATATGGCTGTTTATTCTATTTTTGTTTTGTTAATTAAAATATTATAATTATCTTTGCAGCATAACATTATTAATTACATAAATTGATATGAAAAAAGCACTTATATTCGTGATGTTGCTATGTTGTATTAGCATTCAAGCACAAGAAGATAAAACCGTTGTTGAAGTGCATATGAAAGGTTCAAAACGAGAAATAACGAAAAAACTTGAAAATGCGGGTTTTATCGAAACCAAAAGAAATGGTCAAAAGTGCATGGTTGGTATCCTAGCAGGGGATACTGTAACAATTTATGTGACCAAAAAGACAGTGTCTTCGCAGGTGATTGAGACAAGTGCAGTAAAGGTATTACAAGTTCTGTGGGACGGAAGTGCTTTGGCATATGCAAATAAACCAGGAGAAAACAATAATTGGTTTAATGGTCCCGTAGTGAAACTTTTACCTAAACCCGGATTAATGTACTATGATGACCTTATAATAAATACGGGACACAATGGAGTTCTGAATATTGTTGATACATATACTTATGAAACAAAAAATAAAAGTGAGAAGACTGTTCCTGTGGTAGAAATTCCTGACAAATAACAACACCATTTATCATATAATTAATATATCAAAATTAATATATCAAATATTTTCAAATCTTTCATTATTGAGCGATTTGAGTAGATTTGAACGATTTCTCGCCGAAGGCGATAATAAATATCTCAAAATGATTATTTGTCATTATAATGACCGTATGATCTAAGTATCAGAACAAGGACTTCTTCATCCATAATCTGATATACAAGGCGGTGCTTCTTTGTTATCTGTCGACTCCATCGTCCCAAGGGGGCGCCTTTCAATGGTTCCGGATGCCCTGTTCCGGTCTTAGGATGAGTCTTCAGCTCCTCTATAAAACCAACCGCTTTTGCAAAGGCTTTGGGTTCGCTGCGCTCAAGTTTTGCCAAACCAATACGGGCTTCTGTCGTAAATTCAATATTATATGTCATAGCCCTGTTCTTCTTAACATTTCAGACACAGTTTCATTTGGCTGAAGTCTAACGCATTTACCTTGTTTGTACTCATCCATACCACGCTCGAGGCTTGCATAAAACTCCTCTTTCGACATGAGTGTGGGGTCGGCAGCCTTTTCTGCCACCACCTTGCGAAGATACTTCGCAACGCGCTTAAGCAGACTCTCATCCTCTGCTATGATACTCATATTGCGGAGCATTTCCGCATTCAGTTGTAGTGCCGTCATAATATCTCTGTATTTTTATGTTATCAATCCTTTGACTGCAAAGTTACGAAGTTTTCCTTAAATAACCAAGAAAAGCGGGAAAAATATCATATTCCTATTTTCTGCTATTCTTTTGTTTCTATGTCAAACAGACCTGCTTTCTTTAGGATTGGCAACACACGTGTGGCCAAATTACGTTTTGATTCTTTTTCCTCTGAATAGTATTCCTCATACAGGTCATCATGGCCATAAATCATCTTTTCCATCAAGGCATCGTCAATCATGCGAACCTCTGTGCGTCCTTTTTCGTCGCTACCATTTGAAACGATGTAGCACACGCGTTGCTTTATCTGTTTGCTACCTATAATTGCGCCACCGATGGCACCGAACGCCATTCCCGCAAGAGCACGATCAGACTGTGCTTTTTTTCCTATGGTTTGATTTACGAATATCAGACTATGTTTCCCTATGCGTTTGGTTTTTGCGTAGCCGTTAGCAAATCGTGTTTTTTCATAGCGTAGTTTGCGGCAGTTTACATAAAGCGTATTGTCAATTATTAATACGAATGCCTCTTTCTTTAATTTCTTATTAATGCTATCATTTTTAGTGGTCAGAGTGTAGTCATTACCTCCCCACCAGAACTGCCGTCCTGTACTATGGGCATCTGCACAGATAGAGGAGGTGAAGGCAGCCAAGAAGTACCACAACTTCGCTGAGCTCCTTGAGACCAACGACATCTGGGAGGTTAAGTAATCATTACATACCCATCCATACTCCACCACTCACATGGAGGGGTAGGGGAATAAAGAAACAGCCATATTTCTTGCAATCATGCAAAGAAAGTATGGCTGTTTCTTTATTTATAGAAATAAGGAATATTGTCGATTGTAAGGTCGTTCTTTGTAACTTCCAGAGGTTTGTTGCGCCAATTCCATTGCTGCACTACGGAGTTCTTTATATTATCGGCTATACGTTCCGACATGTTCATTTCATTGTCATACGCAACCTCCCTGCGTGCCTGCATTCTCATGTTATTGGTCTCCTCATCCTGTTTGTCGATATATGGGTTTTTGTCATGGAGAGATTCTACGTAACATGATACGTCGTTGTAGGTGACAGTTGTTGACAACTGGTTGTTTTCGATACGATATGTACCATAGATGTTGACAAGTACTGATTTATTTTGTTTGATTCCACCATAACTTGATTTGGTGAAACGCTTGCGATGCAGCTTGGCTTTAAACGTTCCGTCTTTTTTGAATTTGCAGTAGCCTTGCATGTTCCAGTAATCCAGTTTCAGGCTTTCAATAAACTCTTTTGAGCACTGCCATTTACCTGCTATGCTCTGTGCGCTTGCTGTCAAGGTAGTGAAGATGACAAGAATGATGATAGATAAGAGATTTTTGTTGTTCATTGTTTTGTTTTCGTTAGTGTCTGCAAAGATAATACAAATAAATGAGATGCATTTATATTCGTGGGGAAATTAAATAAATTTTAACATGCAAGCTGAAACAAAACAGGAAGTGGTGAAGGCCGACATTTTTTCGTCATGCATAGAGCAGAAAATCGTCAATAGTGCGAAAAATGCCGGTTTTGCGCACATTTTGCATCGTTTTGCTCATTTTTTAAACATATAAAATAAGGGAAAGTAGTAATTTTGCATTGCAATCGGAAAAGAAACTATTGTGATAAATAGTAAGAAATGTTATTTTGTGACGTAGGTCGTCAGACCGAAATTCCGGATAACATAATAGTTTAAAGGAATTAAATAAGTGAAAGAAATATTAGTTACAGTTAGTTAGGACAAAAGAATCTATAATGTATTGATTGATTGGCGTCTCATTGTATGTGAATACGGTGAGGCGCATTTTTTTGTACATTTTCTTTCTGTGATATTTTGTGGTTTGGAGAAAAATTGCTAACTTTGCCAATTGTAATAACTGCATGAACCTGTGCGTCGTTCATGCTGTATGTGGAGAATATAAACAATATAAATAAATCTATATATGAAAAATCCATGGACATGGGTGCCTTCACTTTATTTTGCAGAAGGCCTTCCTTATGTAGCGGTGATGACCATCGCATTGATACTCTACAAACAGCTCGGATTGTCAAATACCGACATCACCTTCTATACATCATGGCTTTACCTGCCATGGGTGATAAAGCCGTTGTGGAGTCCGTTTATAGATTTGTTTAAGACCAAGCGATGGTGGATCGTAACCATGCAGCTGCTAATCGGCGCAGCCTTCGGCGGCGTGGCATTTACCATTCCTACATCGTTTTGGTTGCAGGGCACCCTGTGCTTCTTCTGGCTCATGGCATTCTCCAGCGCTACCCACGATATTTCTGCCGACGGCTTCTACATGCTCGGACTCTCACAGCACGAGCAGACATTCTTCGTAGGCATACGATCCATGTTCTATCGCTTCGCCACCATATTCGGTCAGGGAATACTCGTCATGGTGGCAGGCAACCTGCAGGTGATATTCCGTAACAGCATAGCATATTCATGGAGCTTGCTGTTCTATGGCATAACCGGATTGTTCATTGCCTTGTGGCTGTGGCATTCATACGTACTGCCACGCCCGAAGGAAGACGTTGCGCGTACGGGCATAACGACAAAGACTATAATGCACGACTTCGTTGCTACGCTCAAGACCTTCTTCCAGAAGGAGCAGGTGGTGATAGGCATACTCTTCATGTTGCTTTACAGAATGCCGGAGGGACTGCTCTCAAAGGTGTCATCACTGTTCCTTATCGATGAACTTCACAACGGAGGCTTGGGCCTGTCGCCTCAGGAGTACGGCTTCGTCCAGGGCACCGTGGGTGTCATTGGTCTTACGCTCGGCGGCATACTCGGTGGTATTGCTGCAAGTAGGGACGGACTGAAGAAGTGGCTGTGGCCGATGGTGTGCGCCATTACCCTGCCAGATGTCGTTTATGTATATATGGCATACGCCATGCCTTCAGACCTTCTGACCATCAACGTCTGCGTGTTCGTTGAGCAGTTTGGCTATGGATTCGGTTTTACGGCATACATGCTATACCTTATATATTATAGCCGTGGCGAATATAAGACCAGCCACTATGCCCTGTGTACGGCGTTCATGGCACTTTCAATGATGATACCTGGACTCTTTGCCGGTGCACTGCAGGAGTTCGTAGGTTATCGTATGTTCTTCATCATCGTGATGATATTCTGCAGCGTCACATTCATAGTGACATCATTGTTGAAGATCGACCCAGAGTTTGGCAAGAAGAAAGTCGTAGCGGAAGAGACAGAGGAAGAGATATAAGTAAACCAGTGTATATGGCCTTCCTCCATATTATATATAGCATCAGGCAGAATTTGCGAACAAACGAAACACTCACCTAAAACGCAAAATAGATGTTAACGGATGCAGAAAATCCCCTTCGTGCAGGAAAATTATACTTCACGAAGGGGATTTTCCTTACAAAACTATGGCTTTTTGTTGATTTTTTGCGCCTTTTTACCCTATAAAAGCTATAGAAAACCATAGAAAAGTTGCTTTTTCTTTCTTTTTTCGTTAGAAAATAATTAATTTTGTAAGCGAATATGTAAAATAACAATTTGTTGTGTTTTAGTCGAGCTCACGTATCTTTAAGTACAGAAACTAGCAAACAATATAATAATGGACAAAAAGACTCTTGAATTTGTGACATATTGCATAGGCAAACTTTCCATATTGCTAAAGTTACCGCAACAGGAAATATACAAACGCCTGAAAACATCAGGCATCTTGTATGGCTACATCGTGCCTTCTTATGATGTGCTTCACACATTTAGCTCTCGCTATTTGATGGAGGATTTAACTGAGTATATGAAAGAAAAAGGAGTATTGTAATATACAATATTGTATACGTTCAGAGCAAATGCTGAGAGAATGTCTCACATATATCTGGCAGAAGAAATCATAAGAGAGCATCAAGAGACTCAACAATAAATAAAAAAGTGGTGCTGAATTTATAGTGATTGAGAAACAAAAGAAGTCATAAGAGGTCCCTAATTGCAATAACACAGAACTGATTGCTTACATAAAAACCATATTCTAAAGATGAAAGGCGATGCACAACCATTAATAAGGTTCTTTGATGGGTCAGACAAACGATTCATCATACCTCTTTATCAGCGTAACTACGATTGGAAAGAGGAAAACTGCGAACAGTTGTTTCAAGACTTGATGAAACTACATAAAAGTGACCGCAGGAGTCACTTCTTTGGGAGTATTGTATCAAGCATACAGTCTGGAACAGAAGACAGATTCATTATTGATGGACAACAGCGAATAACAACTGTTTCGTTGTTGCTGATTGCGATGGTGAATGCCAATAAGGAAGGACTGATAGAGGCAACAGACACTAGGCTTGTAGAGAAAATATTTAAACGCTATTTGGTGGATGAATACCAAGAAAATGAACGGAAGGTAAAACTTAAGCCTATCAAGAAAGATATGCAGGCTTTCGATGCTTTGTTGTATAAACCAAAAGATCAATACATCAAAGAGTCGAATGTTACTCGCAACTACGACTTCTTCTATGATAAGATTATTCATTGCGGATTGACCATTGATGAACTATTTAATACTATCAAGAGACTGGAAATCATCAATATCCGTCTTCATGAAGCAGATGACCCCCAGTTGATATTTGAGAGTCTGAACTCAACAGGTCTTGATTTGAGTGAGGCAGACAAGATACGTAACTATCTGTTGATGTCGTTAGCACCTGTAGAGCAGGATGACTTATATACTCGATATTGGAATCCTATTGAAGAGTACACAAAGTCTGATCCATCTTCTTTTGTGCGCGATTACCTAACAATGAAGCAAGGAAAGATAGGTCGTATCGATAAGATATACTTTATCTTTAAGGAATATGCTGAAACGGCAAATATTGACAGGGCAACGCTTTTGGAAGACATGCATCACTACGCCAAGATATATAGCCAAGTGGACAATGCAACGGTAGGTACAGATAAACTCAACAGAAAGTTGAATCAGCTACGAACGCTGGATTCAACAATTGCTTACCCGTTCTTTATGGCATTCTTCGACTATGCATCGAAAGTAGGATTGGCAGAAAACGAGATTTATCGTGTACTAGATGTCATAGAAGCATATTGGGCGCGAAGAATCATCTGTAATCTCCCATCAAATGCTTTGAATAAAGTGTTTGCAACACTCCATAGGGATGTTTTGAATCATGTCAACAAAGCTGGTGATGATACTGCACCTTCATATATTGACGTGCTGACTTATGTCTTGTTGAAGAAGGGGCGTTCTTCTGTCTTTCCTTCTGATGAAGAGGTAAGGGGTGACTTTAAAACTCGTCAGGTATATAAAATGCCTGCTAATGCCCGCATGTTTATCCTTGAACGTATGGAAAACCAAGATAACAATGAACGGCACGATGTGGTAAAGGAACTGACCGAGAAAAATATCACCATAGAGCATATTATGCCACAAACTCTGTCGGATAAGTGGAAAGCTGCTTTAGGCGAAGATTGGGAAAGAATTCATGAACAATATCTTCACACGATGGCAAACCTTACTCTCACTGGTTATAATTCTCAATATAGCAATCTCACGTTTGTTGAGAAAAGAGATATGGAGAAGGGTTTCAAAGATAGTGCATTTCGTCTGAATAACTCTGTGAAATCATGTGAGCAATGGACAGAAACAGAATTGAAAGCACGTCAAAAAGAACTTCAGAATGTTTTTATGCGTCTTTGGCCTATGCCAACTACGACTTTTGAGCCGCTGAGACGTGAAGCAGAATCTGCATCGCTTGATGATGAAGACTATGAGTTCACAGGCAAGAAGCTGCAAGCGTATATGCTGCATGGGGTTAGATATGCTGTTAATACTTGGAAAGAAATGCTCATTCAGGTTTGTGGGCACATCTTGTTAGAGAAACGTTCGACCATAGAATGGCTTTGCGCAAACGAAAAGTGCAGTTTCTCAACAACTCCTGAAGAATGGAGACGTGAGCTCGCACCGGGAATGTACGTATGGACAGATAACAGTACTGCAACGAAGATTAATATTCTGCACGGAATGTTTGAGGAATGTAATATTCCGGCATCAGAACTCATTTTTGAATTCCGCTCCGGCCAAGTGGGAGAGGATGAAGAATAGACAACGCATTTGAAGAGATGTTTTACACTGTTGTGAAAAACAGTATCTTCGGGAAATTGTCATGAAGAAGCAATGCCTTGCCTGTTTATTCAATAAAATACAGGAAAAATTGCTGATAGTTAGTAATTTATAGTGAAAAAATTTGGCGGAATGAAAAAAAAGTCGTAACTTTGCACCCGCAAATTGAAGTATTGTCGTCATGATAATACGGAGGTTTTGCGTAAACTATTTATTATTAACAAATTAAAAACAAAAAGACAAAAGCAATGATTATTGTACCTGTTAAGGAAGGCGAGAACATTGAGCGCGCCCTGAAGAAGTTTAAGAGAAAGTTTGAGAAGACTGGTGTTGTTAAGGAGCTCCGCTCACGTCAGCAGTTCAACAAGCCTTCTGTTCTTAAGCGCTTGAAGATGGAGCACGCTGTCTATGTTCAGCAGCTGCGTCAGGCCGAGGAAGCATAAAAATAGGGCGGGACAGTGATTGTCCGCTCTTTTTTATTTAAAACTCGTTAAAAAATTTGGTGGTCTGAATTTATTTGAGTAAATTCGCATCATGATTACCGACGACTTCCTAAGATATCTGGAGGCAGAGAAAGATGCCTCGCCGCTAACGGTGAGAACCTACGGCGAAGCTATCAATGACTACTTGGGATATCTCGGAAGGTTGGAAGGTAACATAAGTCCTGAAGATGCCGACGGCGACATAGTACGCGGATGGGTGGAAAGCATGGTGGAACGTGGATACAAAGCTACGAACACATGTAAGAAACTCAGCGCAGTCAAGTCGCTCTACAGATACGCTCTGAGAAAAGGCATCATAGAATGTGATCCTGCCCACAATGTGCCAGGACCAAAAAAGCAAAAGACACTGCCGGTATTCCTGAGGGAGACGGAAGCGGAAGAACTGTTTGACGGTCTGCAATGGGACATGAGCAATATAAAGGATGTACGCGCACGTACATTATTATTAATGCTCTACTCTACGGGCATGAGGCGGGCGGAGATAATCTCGCTACGCGACAAAGACGTAAGTCTTGCAAGGCGAGAGGTGAAGGTAACGGGAAAAAGGCGCAAGCAGCGCATAATACCGTTGGGACAGGAGATGATCGATGCATTGGCGCTCTATCAGCAGATGCGAGATGAAGAGATACTTGTTACAGATGATACGGAAGCCCTGTTTCGTAACGATAAAGGGAAGCAGATGACTGATGCACAGGTGTACGGCATGGTGAAGAAATATCTTTCACTCGTCACTACGCAGAAGAAACGGTCGCCCCACGTCATGAGACACTCCTTCGCCACTGCAATGCTAAACCATGACGCAAAACTTGGAAGCGTGCAGAAACTGCTGGGGCATGAAAGCCTCAATACAACGCAGATATATACACACGTCACATTCGAAGAACTGAAGCGAACCTATTCAAAAGCCCATCCAAGGGAAACAGAATAAATCCCGAGGGCATATTTATTAACCATTTAAAATCAAAAACTATGGAGATAAAGATTCAGGCCGTCCATTTCGACGCAACAGAGAAATTACAGGAGTTTGCCACAAAGAAAGTGGAAAAGCTCGCAAAGTCTTACGATGATATACAGAAAGTAGAGGTGCAACTAAAAGTCGTCAAGCCTCAGACCGCACTGAACAAGCAGACCAGTATAACGGTTACGGCACCTGGATGTGGTGCTCAGTTCGTGGAGAAGACATGCGACACATTTGAAGAAGGAATCGACCTTTGTGTGGACGCAATGAGGGTTAAATTGACGAAAATGAAAGAAAAATCAAGAAATCATTAAAAAATTTGCCAAAAAGTTTGGTGGTTTCAAAAATTATGCGTACCTTTGCACCCGAAATCAAAAAGATGTCCGATAACGACACCGGTTTCGATGCTTGAAGATGCCTCTTTAGCTCAGTTGGCCAGAGCACGTGATTTGTAATCTCGGGGTCGTTGGTTCGAATCCGACAAGAGGCTCCCTAAGAGCAAAGGACGATGAGCAGAGGGACGCATAATAAGGGTGGTTACCAGAGTGGCCAAATGGGGCAGACTGTAAATCTGCTGTCTTTCGACTTCGGTGGTTCGAATCCATCACCACCCACTAAGCCAGCCATAATGAAAGGCTGGATTTGCGGAAACGCTTGTTCTTGTGTTAATCCCTGTAAATTTTTAATGGGTGGACAAAGAAGCAACGCCTTCGCATTTTTTTTCTGCGGAAATAGCTCAGTTGATAGAGCACTAGCCTTCCAAGCTGGGGGTCGCGGGTTTGAGCCCCGTTTTCCGCTCCAATGCACGCTTAACTTTTTAAGCACGCTGTATTAGCTCAGTGGTAGAGCACTTCCTTGGTAAGGAAGAGGTCCTGAGTTCAACTCTCAGATACAGCTCCACCTGATGTCGAGCCTGAACAAACCAGTTTACTAGACATTAAAAATTAAATAACAAATAAAAAATTAGAACAATGGCAAAAGAGACTTTCCAGCGTGACAAGACTCACGTAAACATCGGTACCATTGGTCACGTCGACCACGGTAAGACAACTCTGACCGCTGCTATCACAACTGTACTCGCAAAGAAGGGCCTTTCTGAGCTCAAGTCTTTCGATCAGATTGATAACGCTCCTGAGGAGAAAGAGCGCGGTATTACTATTAACACTGCTCACGTTGAGTATCAGACCGAGAAGCGTCACTATGCTCACGTGGACTGCCCAGGACACGCCGACTATGTGAAGAACATGGTAACTGGTGCTGCTCAGATGGACGGTGCTATCATCGTGGTTGCTGCTACTGACGGTCCTATGCCTCAGACTCGTGAGCACG
>JAEEGH010009231.1_pt1 | contig 23065 bp, 28 predicted proteins | sample 9134181 | NCBI WGS metagenome assembly JAEEGH01 (sample SAMN16246544, study PRJNA631951) | gut metagenome | biome: gut microbiome; feature: rumen; material: DP-attached | host: Bos | place: Iran: Karaj | collected 2018-10
CAAAACGGAGAGATCGATTTTACTGAACAGGGAGGCGGGCTTGCCGGAGAGATCTATGAGCGGCACGTTACACTGCGGGGGTTTTTCCGTTTAGTAGCCGGTGTGGATGAAGGAACGGCAAAAGAGGATGCCGGCAGGATCGAGCATCATATCAGAGAAAAGACATACAATGGGATAAAAAGCTTTATCCGTAAGCATCCGGAGCTGAAGCCTACGTAAAACGTCCGGAAAAACGAGGGAGCGGTATATGTTCAAGACAACAGTAAAAATTGCTGGCATGATGTGCGGAATGTGCGAAGCACACATACAGGATACGATTAGGAAAGCCTTTCCGGATGCAAAAAAAGTGAATGCTTTCCACGGGAAGGGTTATGCAAACTTTCTGACGAAAGAAATGCCGGACGAAAACCGACTGATGGAGGCCATCGAAGAGACCGGGTATTCCTATGTTTCATCCGAAACGTCCTTGTACGAGAAAAAAGGGCTGTTCGGTTGATAAATATTTTTTTGCACATAGGTTAGCATATGCTAATGATAACGAGGAGGAAAAGATTTTGTTACAGGAAGCGATGATTGAGCACTGCGCTCCGACACTTGCGGGGATCAAGACGGCGAATCTCTTTTCCATTCATACGAAAGATGAGATCACATGTGAGATCCGAACAATGAACGGGATACTGACAAAGAAAGGCTTAAGACTGATCCCGGTAAAAAAGACAGAGAAATATACTCTTGTCTATCTTTACAGGCCAAAGAAGCTTCGGGACGATCTTAGCAGTCCGGAAGCTGAGGACATTCTGGAAGAAAAAGGATATCCCTGCAAGAATCCGAGCTGCTGCCTCGCTGAACATGTAAGGCATCTGGAAAAGGATAAGGATTTCCCACACGAGATCGGATTGTTTTTAGGATATCCGCCGAAGGATGTGAAAGGTTTTATGAAAAGCCCCTGTGAAGGTGTCCAGTGCAGCGGATGCTGGAAAGCATATACAAATTGCAAGAAGGCGAAGAAGACCTTTAAACAGTTCAAAAAATGCACGAGGATATACAGAAAGAAAGCGGAAAGCGGGAGAACTCTGGAGGATCTGATCGTTGCGGAAAGAGATGAATAAGAGAGGAGGGAAAACTATTATGAAAAAAAGAGGATTCTTCTCCTGGCTATTAGAATTCGCAGGCAGGAAGAAGGCATATTTCGGGGGCAGTGTGATACTTGCCATACTCGGTGTGGCGGCATCCTTTGTTCCGTATCTGATCATCGCAAAGATCGTAGAACAACTTCTTTCCGGGAACAGAGACTGGAATGATTACCTGAAGCAGGTACTTCTGATGGGCTTATTCTGGTTGATCAGAGTGACCCTTCATTCCCTGTCCACTGCATTATCACACGCTGCGACATTTACGGTTCTTGGCGGTATCAGAAAACAGCTTTGTGAAAAACTTTCAAAGATCCCGCTGGGATCCGTACTGGATGACAACAGCGGAAGTTACAAGAATATCATCGTTGAGCGCGTTGACTCAATGGAAACAACGCTGGCACATATCGTTCCCGAGTTTACCGCAAACATCATACTTCCCATCGTTATGTTTGTTTATATCATGACCATCGACTGGCGGCTGGGACTTGCCAATTTCGTGGGCGCGGGGATAGGCCTCATATTCATGGCGGTCATGATGTATAAGAGCCGGGGCGGCTATGAACTTTCGGTACAGAAAACGAAGAAATTAAATGACACTGCCGTTGAGTATATCAACGGGATAGAGGTGATCAAGGCCTTCGGAAAGACCGGCAGTTCCTATGAGAAGTTTGTGACGGCTGCAAGGGAAGGGGCGGATGTGTTCATTGACTGGATGAGAAGATGTATCTGGCCCCAGGCAGGGACCATGACCTTTCTGCCGGCAACATTTCTGGGGGTTCTTCCCATAGGACTTCTTCTTGTGAAAAACGGTTCGCTGTCTCCCGAGGACTTCATTACCTGTATCATTTTATCAACAGGCCTGATCACACCCTTAGTCGTTGCTTTTTCTTATACCGATGACCTTCTGAAGATGGGAACGATCTTCGGTGAAGTGACACAGATCCTTGAAAGAAAAGACATGGTAAGACCGGAGTCGATCATAAAGAAGCCGGAAGGATCGGATATAAAACTCAGGGACGTGCGATTTACTTATAAAGACAAAGAAGTTCTTCATGGTATCAATATGGAGATCAAACAGGGGGAGGTTGCCGCCATTGTCGGTCCCTCCGGATCGGGTAAAAGCACCATCGCCAGACTCATCGATTCTCTGTGGGATGTGGATTCGGGGACGATCACATACGGAGGAGTGGACATTAAGGAACTTCCGCTGGAGTATTACACCGGTCAGATCGCTTATGTAGCCCAGGACAATTATCTTTTTGACATGTCGGTGAAGGAAAATATCAGGTTGGGAAAGGCGGGCGCAACAGACGAAGAAGTCATTAATGCGGCGAAAGCCACAGGATGCCATGAGTTTATCCTCGGACTTGAAAACGGCTATGACACGATAGTCGGTGGTGCTGGAGGCCACTTGTCGGGTGGTGAGAGACAGAGGATCTGCATTGCAAGGGCTATGCTGAAGGATGCGCCTGTCGTGATCCTTGATGAAGCCACGGCATATACGGATCCGGAGAATGAGGCACTGGTACAGATGAGTGTGGCGAAACTTGTAAAGGGCAGGACGCTGATCGTGATCGCACACCGCCTCTCTACCATCGTGGATGCGGACAGGATCTTTGTGATCAAGGACGGAAAGGTAGAGGCGCAGGGAACACAGGGAGAACTGCTTACATCCTGCGACCTGTACAGGAAGATGTGGGAAGCTCACAGTATGGCAAAGGACAGTGATGGGGAGGTCGCATATGCTTAAGATGGTACGGAAGTTTTTTGCTTTTTGCAGTAAGAAGAACAGAAATAAATTCTACGCCTCAGCGGCGCTGGGGGTGCTGGAAGCGATGTTTACGGCAATGAAGATACCGGCGGCTTTCTTTGCGATAAAGGCTGTGATCGATCAGGTTATCGACACAAAGGTCATGATGACCGTCATCGGATTTATGCTGATCAGCACTGTGGGAAAGATGATCGTCAATCGTTTTTCCTCCATGCTTCAGACCGAGGGGGGATATGATACCTGTGCACTGAAGCGTATCGAGATCGGTGAGCATTTAAGATATCTTCCCATGGGCTATTTTAATGATACCAGTCTTGGCCACATTACCTCCGTAACAACAAATACCATGGAGCAGGTGGGGGACATTGCGACCCGTGCCATCATGATGGTCCTCCAGGGAAGCATTACAACGGTGGTCGTAGCGCTGTTCATGTTTGCGTTTGATGTGAGGATCGGATTGATCTCCCTTGCGGGCATAGGTGTCTTTCTTCTGGTCAACCGCTGGACCAACAGAAGTGTGGCAAGAGTGGCAGATGAAAAACTCGCCGCAGACCGGGAGATGGTGGGTGTGATCCTGGAATACATCCAGGGGATCGCTGAGATCCGCAATTACAATATCATCGGTCAGAACCAGTCCCGGGTGCAGAAGTCTATTGACCGGAAAAAGAATGCTGATATTGCGGCGGAGCTGGCGGCAATACCTGCGGTGGGCGTTCAAAACCTGATCGTAAAGCTGATCGGTGTGACCATAGCCGGAGCCTCCCTGGCGTTTTATCTTTCGGGGACAATGGAACTGGTGTATACCATCACCATGCTTTTATGTTCCTTTATGATCTTTGAATCCCTTGATCTTGCAGGCATTTATACAGCACTCTTAAAGGTCATCGGGAAGGGTGTGGACCTGGCCAATGAGATCCTTGATATTGAACAGATGGATATCGACGGAGAAGAGATAAAGCCTGCAAACAGGGATATTCATTTAGAGCATGTCAGCTTTGCATATGAGAACAGAAAGATCATCGATGATGTGACTTTGGATATCAAAGAAAACACGACGACAGCCATCGTGGGACCTTCCGGCGGAGGAAAGACGACCATCACTTCTCTGATCGCCCGTTTCTGGGATGTTCAGGAGGGTGAGGTTACTCTCGGCGGGAAAAATGTGAAGGACTATAGTTTTGACAGCCTGATGGAGAATTTCAGTTTTGTTTTCCAGAGAGTGTATCTGTTTGAGGATACCATTGCCAACAATATCCGTTTCGGCAAACCGGAAGCGTCCATGGAAGAAGTGATGGAGGCTGCAAAAAAGGCTTCCTGCCATGAATTTATCAGTGCGCTTCCGGAAGGGTACGATACCGTGATCGGAGAGGGTGGAGCGACGCTTTCCGGCGGCGAAAAACAGCGAATTGCCATTGCCAGAGCCATCATGAAGGATGCCCCCATCATCGTACTGGATGAGGCAACCGCCAACATAGATCCGGAAAACGAAAAGGAATTGACGGAAGCGATCGAAAATCTTACAAAGGAAAAGACGATCATCATGATCGCCCACAGATTAAAGACAGTAAGACATGCTGATCAGATAGTCGTAGTTGATAAGGGACATATCGTTCAGAAGGGAAGACACGAGGACCTGATCAATCAGGAAGGAATTTATAGGAATTTCATTTCCGGCAGAAAACAGGCAGTTAGCTGGAAGATCTCATAAAAATCCCGGAGGGTAAAAATGGAAAAAACAAGTAACAAACTCAAAGCAAAAGATTTTATAACGATAGGAATATTCACGGCGATCCTATTTGCAGTCGAATTCGCATTCGGAATGCTCGGATACATTCATCCGTTTATCGTTGCAGCGTATGTAGTAATACTTCCTTTGGCAAGCGGAATACCCATGATGCTCTTCTATTCAAAGGTTGAGAAGTTTGGAATGATAACCATCGTGTCCGTGCTCATGGCGATCATCATGTTCGTAGGCGGCATGGGATATCTTGGTGCTCCGCTTATAATAATCTCAGGTATGATTGCTGACTTTATCGCTAAATCAGGAAACTATAAGAGCTTTAAGAAAATTATCATAAGTTTTGGCGTTTTCAACCTCTGGATATGCGCGAATTATTTTCCGATACTTGTAACGGCTGATTCATACCGTCAGGATCTGATCGACGGCGGATCTTCTGCTGAATACGTAAGCAATCTGTTTGCTGCAATCAATATTAAGACAATAGGGATACTTGTTGTTCTCGCATTTGTCTTTGGATGCATCGGAGCAGTCCTCGGTAAGGCTGTAGTAAAGAAACATTTTGAGAAAGCCGGGATCGTATAATTATGAAGCTCGATCCGCGCACCAAACTGTTCATGATATTTGTTGTATCTCTTGTTGTAATGATGAGTGCTACGACACCTTTTCTATGGGCAATACGGTTGTCAATAACACTGATTCCGATAATACTTTTGATCACCGAAAAGAAGTATGCATCAGCATTGCGCTTTTTGCTTGCGTACGGAACAGCTCTTGTGCTGACGTTCTACTTTTTGTCAGCTGAATCAGAAGGACTCATTGCTTCGCTCCTGATCGGTTATTGCGGTATTGTTGTTCAGTTTATGCCGGCGTTGATCACGGCTTGGTATGTAGTAAGAACGACTAAGATCGGTGAGTTTATGTCATGCATGCAGAAGATGCACATACCAGACGGTATTGCGGTGTCTCTTGCAGTCGTTATGCGTTTCTTTCCGACAATTAAAGAAGAATACTCATCAATTAATGATGCAATGAGGATGAGAGGCGTTATGCTTGGTGGCGGAAACGTCATTAAGATGGTTGAATTCAGAATGATACCGCTCCTTTTTTCATGCGTTAACATAGGCGAAGAACTGTCTGCGGCAGCTATTACGAGAGGCCTTGGCGGAGAAGCTAAGAGGTCAAGCGTTGTTGAACTTAAGCTTGGCGTTGCCGACTATCTGCTTATGACTTTTCTTACTGCTGCGACAGTAATCTTCGTCATGTTTAAGTATTGCTTATGAGTATAGTCGAACTCGAAGATGTCTCATTTCAGTACAAGGGTTCCAAAGAAGGATCCCTTGTTAATGTAAATCTGAATATTGAACAAGGACAGACAGTGCTTCTCTGCGGTGCTTCAGGTTCAGGAAAGACGTCAATTATCAGACTTATCAACGGACTGATACCGCACTATTACTCAGGTGAACTTGAAGGTGAGATAAGGGTTGCAGATCACGATATAAAAAAGACTGAACTTCACGAGCTTGCTGGGACGGTGGGAACTGTTTTCCAGAATCCGAGAAGTCAGTTTTTCTCGGTGGACACTGACGGAGAGATTGTTTTCGGACCGGAAAACATTGGACTTGAACCAAAAGAGATCAAGGCGAGAATGAACGATGTCGTTGCCGAGATGAATCTTGAGGAGGTCCTTGGCAGAAGCATTTTCGATCTTTCAGGCGGCCAGAAACAGAGAATAGCTTGCGCATCTGTAGCTGCATTACTGCCGGAAATAATCCTTCTGGATGAACCTTCATCCAATCTGGATTTCGATTCCATAGAACTTCTCCGCGGCATTATCCTTGAATGGAAGCGTCAGGGCAAGACTATCGTTATCTCTGAACACAGGCTGTGGTATCTGAAAGATGCAGTCGACCGTGTCTTATATATTGAGAACGGCAGGATCGCAAAAGAGTGGAACGGAGAAGAATTTGCCTGCTTAAGTGAAGATGAGGTCAAGGCATATAAGTTAAGACCCGTCGTGCTTGAAGAAGAACTTATAAAAGAGATCCGCGGGGATTGTTCTTCGTCTGTTTGTGAGACAGATCCGTCAATAGTACTAAAGGATTTTTATTTCAGCTATAAGAAACGGCCATATCTGATCTTAAAAAAGAAGTTCAAAGAATCAGATGGTGATCTCCTTAATCTGAATATTCCTGAACTTAAGATACCTGAAGGAAAAGTAATCGGTCTTGTTGGACCAAACGGTACCGGTAAATCCACATTTTTAAGATGTCTTTGCGGTCTTGAAGGAGACTGCAAAGGAAAGATTATTTCAGATGGTGTTACCTATAAAGGCGGCCAGCGTCTGAAGATGTGTTATATGGTCATGCAGGACGTTAATCATCAGCTCTTTACAGACAGCGTGGAATCCGAAGTTATGCTTTCTTTAAAGGATAAGGATACTAAACGTTGTGATGAGATATTGGACAGCTTAGGCCTGTTGGAATACAAGGATACTCACCCGATGGCTTTATCGGGAGGACAGAAGCAGAGGGTAGCGATCGCGTCCGCTATAGCTTCAGACGCTAAATTACTTCTTTTTGATGAACCTACTTCAGGTCTTGATTATTCGCATATGGAGAAGGTGGCAGAGCTTTTAAAACGGCTCTCGTTATCCGGTGCCACGGTTATCGTATCAACGCACGATCCGGAACTGATCTCAGAGTGTTGCGATTATGTTTTGGGACTTAATCACGGGAAAGTGTTATATCTTAAAGAAAGCGCACGGGATTAATAGAATGAAGAACTACGTAAAAGAAGGTCAGAAACTTCCGCTGTTTGGAATAGGTCCATACCTGATAACGGGTATTGCTCTGGTCGAACTGATAGGTATTATCCTGTTCGGATATGTGTTAAAGATCGGCACCCTTGAAGGAGTATGGGTATGGATCTTCAGAATATTGGGTATCGTATTGATAATATCCGGAATAATTGTGTGGTATATCGGTGCCGTCCGCTCGAATATGGATAAGAGCATAACGGAGAATAGACTTCAGACCGAAGGCATATATAAAGCAGTTAGAAATCCGATGTACAGCGGATGGTGGATACTGATCTCAGGTGTATGTCTTATGTGGCATAATTATATGCTTATATCGGTTATTCTGCTTAATTGGGGAATAATTACAATAGTACTGATCAATACGGAAGAGAAGTGGCTTTTAAACTTGTATGGTCAGGAGTATTTAGATTACAAAAGGCGCGTTAACAGATGCATTCCCTGGTTTCCGAGGAAATAGCCTGGACTCAGGATCTGTGAGTGTATTTTTATTGATTTTGAGAATTGAAATCATATTTAACTTACAAAAGTTAGTTAAATCTAACCAAATGCCAAATTTAGTTTTGATTTGGCTCTAAATCCTTGTCGAAAACATATATATACCTAATTGGTTAGCGAGGACTAACATTTAATTAATATAGTAATTGAGGTGTGTTTATGTATATCGAGACTAGAGACCTTAAAAAGTCTTATGGAGAAGGCGGTAGTTTTGTACAGGTCCTTAAAGGCGTAAGTATTAAAGTTGACAAAGGTGAAATGTGTGTAATACAGGGCACTTCAGGTTCAGGCAAATCAACATTGCTTAATTGTATCGGAGGGCTTGATGTAATAGATTCCGGTAACGTATCTGTTGCAGGAACTCTTGTTGAAGGCTTAAAGGGCGAGAAGTTATCAGATTACAGAAGAGCTAATCTCGGATTCATTTTCCAGTTCTATAATCTGGTTCCTAACCTTACTGTCAGAGAGAATATCCAGGTTTGCGAATATCTGACCAAGGATCCGCTTAATATGGATGAACTGATCGAAGTCTTAGGGCTTACTGAGCACCAGTATAAGTTTCCCTCGCAATTGTCAGGCGGACAGCAGCAGCGTTGTGCTATTGCGAGGGCACTGGTTAAGAACCCGAAGGTGTTGCTTTGCGATGAGCCTACCGGTGCTTTGGATTCAAAGACTTCAAGAGACATCCTTGTGTTACTGGAAAAGATCAATAAACAGTATGGGACGACCATGCTGATCGTAACTCATAATAATTCGATAAAGAACATGGTAGATCATGTTATCTATCTCAAGGACGGCGAGATCTATAAAGACTATATGAATGAGAATAAGATACCTGCCTCAGAACTGGAGGATCTCTGATATGGGGTGGATATTGTTTAAGAGAGCTCTCCGCGATCTTAAATCAGGGTTTGCGAGATATATAGCATTATCACTGCTGATCATTTTTTCGCTGTTTATAGTCATAAGTCTTATGGCTTCTGCAGATACGATAATCGACAGTACCGTTATATCTGACAGGGAACTTTGCTGTGAAGACGGTGAGTTCTCGGTTTTCGTACCGCTTCGTGATGAAGAGCTTGCTAAGATAACCGGTCGCGGCGTTTCAATAGAGAAGATGTTCTATGTTGATTATGCACTCAATGAAAAACAGGTATTAAGAGCATTTAAGGTAAGAGAGAATATTAACAAGATCTCACTTATAGATGGTGCGCTGCCTGCAGCAGATGACGAAGCAGTAATTGAGAGACGTTATTCTGAAGTGAATAACATTAATGTAGGTGATAAGATCAAGATAGGCGACAAGGAATTCACGATAACAGGCATCGGTGCAACTCCTGACTATAATACAGTCATAAAGAAAATTTCCGATACGGTTGTTGACAGCAGATATTTCGGAGTGATTTTTGTTACTCCCAAAGCCTATGATGAACTCTACGATTCCGGATGTTCAATAGCTTCGGAAGAGTACTATTATGCATATAAGCTTAATGGTGCGATGACTGAAGATGAATTAAAGGATATCCTTGAAGACAACAAGTTTGATATTGATGACATTGAGGATGAATATTTCAAAGAATACTGGGAAAGAATGACCGAGAGAAAGGATGAGATCCTTGACGGCATTGATGAGCTAAGAGATGGAGCTGAAGAACTCGCAGACGGTGCCGGTGAGCTTCGTGACGGCATCGAGGAATTCCATGACGGAATGACCGAACTGCATGATGCGGTTCCTGAGCTGAAAGATGGAATAGAGGCGCTTAATGACGGTGCAGCACAATTAGAGGAAGGTGTAAAAGCTTATACATATGGAGTTGACCAGTTAGAATCGGGAGCATCAGCTTTATCAGACGGTGCGTCAGCAATGGCTGATGGCACGTCACAACTGAATGATGGTGCAAGACAGTACCGAACAGGTGTATTTCAGTTTGCCGGAACCGTAAGTGAGATGGCTCAAAATGAGAATCCGTACATAGCGGGTGTGGCGGCCGGGTTTGCCGATCCCGCATCCGCATTGGCGGTAGGATATGAACAGATCAAAAACGGAATAAGTGAAGTCAATGACGGTGCCGGCAGTCTTAGTGACGGTGCATATCAATTGTATGACGGTATAAGGACGTTGAATTCCAACAGCTGGGCTTTAAGAAACGGTGTTGTCGAACTCCATGCGGGAACTTCAGAACTTTTGGAAGGCGCGGAAGAATTTGCAGATGGCATAGATGAATTATATGACGGTTCTAAAGAGATCAAAGACGGTTCCGTTGATCTGGCTAAAGGAGCAAGGGAATTATCCGATGGAGTAAAAGAATTCTCAGATGAAGCAAATGATCTTATCGACGATGTTTTCTATTTTGATCTGTCAAATCTCATGGTGTTCATAAACAGCAAAGATAATCCGAGGATAGATTCAGCTGCTGATGATGTTCAGATAAACTATTCTGCGAGCATTATCTTCGGGATCCTGCTCGTAGTGCTCTTTGCTTATGTAATTTCAGTGTTCATCGTACATACGATCGATCAGGAAAGCTCTGTAATAGGTGCTTTATATTCAATGGGTCTGAAGAGAAGGACGCTGACAATGAGTTATGTCGCAGTTCCGGTTATCGTAACTTTTGTATCAGGTGTTATCGGAACATTGATCGCTATCTTTACACCTGCAGGGATACCTGCCCAGATGCAGGATTCGTTAAGTTATTTCTCGATGCCGAAAATGGACATAATTGTAAAGCCTTTTGTGCTTATTTACGGTCTTGTCATTCCGCCTGTAACGGCATTTATCGTTAATGTCCTTGTCGTAAGGAACAGACTCATAAGAACGCCTTTGTCGCTCCTTCATAATGAGCAGAAAGCTGTCCGCGGCAAAGAGATAAAGATCAAGGGACTGAAGTTTATTCCGATGTTCAGGATAAGACAGATGCTTCGTGAGATAAGAGCCGGCCTTACTGTTATCTTCGGACTCTTCATGAGCCTTCTGGTCGCTCTCCTTGCTCTTAATACAAGTGTGTATTGCTCCAACGTTAAAGACAGCTACATTAACCTGACCAATTATGAATACATGTATAACTACAAGTATCCTACTGAAGAGGTCCCGGAAGGCGGATATGAGGCTGTCGCAGAATCATTTAAGAAAGAGATATACGGGTATACGTTTGACATAACAGTATTGGGCATAACCAAAGATAATCCGTTCTTCGATACTGGAGATCTGCCGGAAAATGATTCTGATGTTGTATTAAGTTCTTCTGTTGCGAACAAATACAACTTGTCTGTAGGAGATATCTTCACACTAAGTGATGATAAAGGTGAAAGATTGTATGCATTCAGAGTAGCCAGGGTTTTCGACTATACTGCTACGATGTTTGTGTTCATGGATATAGACAGATGCAGGGATCTGTTCAATGAAGATGATGATTACTTCAATGTTGTATTCTCCGATCACGAACTCGATATCGACAGCGGACGCTTATATTCGACAGTGTCGAAAGAAGAGATCGCAAGATCTTCAGGTATATATGTTGACATGATGGGCCCTATGGTTACCACGATGTCTGTGGCTTCTGCCGTGATCTTCCTGGTCGTAATGTATCTAATGGTCAAGATGATGATCGACAGATCCGCTTTCAACATTTCTCTTGTAAAGGTATTCGGATTCAGAAACAGGGAAGTAAGAAAGATGTATCTCGACGGTAATTTCTACATCATCGTAATAGGTGCGCTGATTTCTATTCCTCTTTGCAAACTGATAATGGATTACATCTATCCCAGATATCTGGTCTGCAATGTCGGAGTAGGAGTAACTGCACAATATCCGCCTGTATTATTTGCGCTGATATTCGCTGTAATTATCGTTTTATATCTTGCGATCAATCTAGTGCTATCAGGCAGACTAAGAAAGATAAATCCTGCAGAGATTCTAAAGAACAGGGAGTAATTATGATCAAAACTACACTTAAGATCGACGGTATGATGTGCGGCATGTGTGAGTCACATGTTAACGATGTCATTCGGAGAATGATACCTGCCGCCAGAAAAGTGAAAAGTTCCGCCCGCTTGGGTGAATGTACATTCGTTACTGAGGAAATGATAGATGAGGACAGTATCAAAAAGGCTTTGAAAGCTATCGGATACGATGTGATCTCAATTGTTTCAGAACCATATACAAAGAGAGGTATTTTCGGATGACATTTGATGAAACCGGTAATATGTCAGGCAAAACTCTTATTCTCCTTCCGGGAACATGCTGTGATTGGCAGATAAACTTCTCTACGGTAATTGATAGCTTGGCAGAGAAGTATCATCTGATACTCGTAAACTACGATGGATTTGACGGAAGTGACCTTATCTTTCCTGACATGATAACTGTTACTGAAAAGATAGAGAAATACATTATCGAAAACCATAATGGAAAAATCGATGGAGTACTCGGATCATCTCTTGGAAGCAGCTTTGTCGGTCAGCTCATCCAACGCGGGAACATTCATATGGACCACGGTATATTCGGCAGTCCGGATCTTGACCAGAGCGGCGTTTTATCCGCAAAGATAAAGTCCGCACTGGTTGTTCCACTACTTACGAGCTTTACCAAAAGCGAAAAGAAGAAACAGAAGGCAAAGAAAAAGTTTGTGGAGATGTTCGAGATGGATGAGAAGACGGCAGAGATGTTCATCGAATCGTTTTCGAGATTTAAGCCGGAATCCATAAAAAATGAGTTCTATACAGATCTGATTACATGTTTGAAAGACGACATCCACGTTGAAGGAACGACCGCGCATTTTATTTATGCCAACAAGATGGGCGAGAAGTATAAGAAGCGTTATTTGAAGTATTTTCAAGACCCGGACATCAGGGAATTTGATATGCAGCATGAGCAGTGGCTCTTTGGTGGAAAGCAGTATCAGGATCCGGTCTTAAAAGTCATAGATGAGTTTATGGAGATATAAAAGTTATGAACGATAAAGAATACAAGGATATGACGATAAGCGAATTCACCAAAGCTGCAGACGTTTATGAGACTGATCAGGCCGGTGTTTATAAGATGTGCAAGAAGGATTATCCTGACGTTCTTGAAGAACTCGAGAAAGAACCATTTGACAGTCTGCTGGACTGCGGATGCGGTACTGCACCGATGATATCTCTTTTATATGAGAAATATCCTGAGAAACACTATACGGGAATTGATCTGACACCAAAGATGATCGAGGTTGCTAAATCTAAAAATCTTCCCGGAGTGGAGTTTGTTGTCGGTGATTGTGAGAATCTGCCATTTGATGATAATTCCTTTGATGCGATCATATGTTGCGAGAGTTTCCATCACTATCCGAATGTACAGGATTTCTTTAACAGCGTCTATAGAGTGCTGAAACCCGGGGGAAGACTTGTCCTTCGGGATATGACATTTAATTGGGCAGCAACAAGATGGTTTTGCAACAAGATCGAGATGCCGATCATCAACCTTAAAGGACATGGAGATGTCCGTATTTACGGCAAACCGGATGTTGAATCACTATGCAAAAAAGCCGGACTTGTCATGGAATTGTTTGAGAAGCGCGGATTCTGCCGTCTTCACAGCGTTATCAGAAAGCCCTTGTAAGATGGATATATATTTTATGTTTATAACTTTTTTGCTTTCTATAATGATGATGGTAGGACTTTTCCTTATGCTGCTTGCCGGTGTAGGGTTTATTCAGCAGTATAAGTTCTTTTCGTCGGCACCGAAGGAAGTCAGAGATGCAGTTCCGAAAACAAAGCCTGAACGATTCAAAGGTCAGCATGCCATCGGCTGGGTTATAGTAGTTGTCTCTTTTGCTCTTATGGGCGGAGCTGTTGTTTTGGGTGCATTGAATGGTATTGCAAGCGGTTTTTCGTTTTGCCAGTTTTACTTAAGATTCTTTCTTATGTTGATTTTACTGAAGGCATTTGACATAGTCTTCTTTGATTGGGTTTTGCTTAGTAACGCCGGATTCAACTTCTTTCCGCATTTTTATCCTGAATGTAAAGATGTATTGAGCCGTTATCTTTTTGGTTATAACTGGAAAACTCATCTTTTGCATGTGATCTTGTTTATTCCGAGTGTGGCTTTGCTTTCATGGATCTGCACTTTGTTATGAGAAGGTGAATAAATGTTAATGAGTGAATCGATGGAAATGTATCTTGAAACTATACTTGAACTCTCAAACATGGGGATCTTTGTTCGTTCATTAGATGTTGCAAGAAATCTTGGCGTTTCGAAGCCGAGTGTAAGCCGGGCCATGGGAATACTCAAAAACAATGAGCTGATTCTTATTGATTCCCGGGGCTATATCACGCTTACCGATAACGGAGAAAAAATAGCAAAGAAGATCCTGGAGAAACGCATGCTCTTGAAAGAGATCTTATTATCTCTTGGTATTGATGAGAAAACGGCTGCTGAAGATGCCTGCCGTATTGAGCATGTGTTAAGCGACAAGACTTTTGAAGCTTTAAAGGTATATAGAAGTAATCTATAAAACCTTCTGCGTTGCAATTCGTTCTGCAGATCCTAAGAGTATTCATGAGCCAAAATCCCGCAAAAATCACCGCTGTGCGTGAAAAACAGCGGTGATTTTTCTTCATCGACTGATTTTTCACGCTAAAAATCCCGCGCAGCGTGAAAACCAGCGTGATTTTCGATGCAAGAATATCAACCGCCCCAAGATAAGCTACATTGAAAACGCTTCTTGACACTGCTACGTATACGTACTATACTACGCATGCGTAGCAAAAGGAGAAAGAAGCAAAATGAAAAGTTTATTTAGATTTAAAGTCACTAAAGATACAGGCGTGGCAGTCATTGCCGGGGCTGTAATGATTGCCCTGAGCCTTTTGATGATCCCTTTTGGAGGAGATTCCATAAGAGATAATGTAATATCCTTCATCTTAAGAGACCTTCTGATGATCTTCGGGCTGGGTGTGGTTTTCGTATCATTATATGTAGAGAAGAAGGGCAAAGAAGTTATAGCAGAGTTGGGATTCACTAAGAGAAAATGGATACTCAGCCTGATAATAAACATAGTTTTAGCTGCGGGACTTCTTACCATTTTCTTGAAAGACGAGGTGCCTGAGAACATCGCCTCTCTGAAGAATCTATATGGAGCAACATATATACTTGTGGCAGGAATTTTCGAGATGACGTTTTTATACGGGTTTCTCAGGATGAGCTTTGAGAAGGCTTTTGGGATAATTCCGGCGATCATCATGACCTCTGCATTTTATTCGCTCCACCATGCCGGTTTCCAGCCGGAGTTCTTGCATTTATTTTTGGTAGGATTAATGTATTGTTCAGTGTTCTATATCACGAAGAACATGCTCGTTATTTTCCCTTTCTTCTGGGGAGTAGGAGCTTTGTGGGATGTTTTGGTATCATCTGAAGCAGGAGATGAGATCAAGAACCCGGTCTCGTTTGTTATAGCATTGATAATTCTTATTGCATCGGTTGCATGGGTTTTATTCAGAAAGTGGAGGGTAAGCTCAAATGTTGTCAAAAACATCGATAGTAATCTTGGGAATGCTCAGGAAAGGTGAGATGAATGCCTATGACATGCTCAAGATGATCGACAGAATGAACATGAAATACTGGTTTCCGATCGGTGCGACCACTCTCTATGAGACTTGCCTGAGGCTCGAAAAGAAGAATTATATAGAGAACACCGGAGAATCAGATAAGAAAGCTATCTATCATCTTACCGAATCCGGCATGCAGGAATTGAAAAGCACTATATGTGAGTTGTTCGAGAGAGTTGACTTCGATTCCGTCTGGTTTTGCCTGGCAGTGATGTATTCAGGTGTATTGAGCAACAAAGAACTGGATCGTGAGATCAAGATCCGTACCAAATTGCTCGACGAGTATGAGAAGGGTACAATGGAGAACAAGGAGATTATGCTCCAATATGACGTTTCCTATATCGAGGAATGTGCTATTGACAGGATGCTTCAGATTATAAGGATGGAAAAAGAAACATTAGAGAGATTTGCAAATCAGTCATTATAATATTAGTATTCGAATTAACAAGAGAAGGACCGGGAAAACACAATGAAAAAATCATCATATTTCATCATCCAAATACTTTGGTCACTTATCTTATCAACGGTAATATGGTATCTGGGTCTCAAGAATGCCAGTTTTGATTTCTACGGGAACAGCGACAATACGCTTGCCGGTATGATCATGTTTTTCGGAGCTGTTATCTATATTGTCCTGACGCTTGTCCAGATCGTTGTCGGTATAAAGAAAGTGAAAAACTGGCGTTGGTGGTTTATTCTCGTTTCATTGGTGATTGCCGGAGCAATGGCATTTTTGGGAATATATGTTGTTGCTTATGGAACTGAGTTTTTGAATAAGTCTTTTGGTCTTGGGTTATAGATCACATAAAAAAGGTTTTGATGATTGGTATTTACAGATTTCGGAGATAGCAATGTGGAGTAACGTTCCGGATTCAACCAATTTAAAACGCTTTGACGGAAAATGTGTCAGGATCATTGACAGCAGCGGAGATGCTTTTGACGGCATCTGCTGTTTTAACAGTTATGAGTATAACGAGTGCGAATATGGTCGATCGGAAGACAGTCTTCAGATCGAGAACTTTCAGTTCTACATCGGCAGCATCAGAGAGGTCATAAGTCTTGAGGATAATGACGGTCCGTACGGGCTTTTTCTCGATCCATACGGAAAGCTCGAAGAGATGACTGTTGAAGACGGTATAGACAGCATCACGGACATATTGTTTTCGGAGGAAAACGAGCATGTAATCCGTCTTTTGAACTGTCTGGAAAAGCATCTTGATCCCGCCAATGGACCGGTTCTTCAATGTAAGAACGAAGTCATGGAAGCATTAGAAGAACTTTTGAAATATAACTGCGACAAAGATGTTCAAGAGAAAATTAAAAAACTCATGTCAGGAAGGTAGTTTAAGACCATGATCGATTATGAAACCATAGCAAGAAGCAATCACCGCAGCGGCATGAATTGTGCAATGTCAGTTTATGACGCTCTTGGTATGAATAACCAGAACAAGACTACTCCGCCGCGTCCGAGAGATAACGGAGGAATGTGCGGAGCTGTTCTCGCGGCAGAACAGACGATAAGAGAAATGGGCGGCACTGATGAAGATATCGCAGAGTTTGAAAGAAGATTCAAAGAAAACTATAAACATCTTAAGTGCGGTGAACTCCGTGGTTTCTTAAGCGGCAAATGCAATGACTATGTCGGAACTGCTGCATTTATTGTTGGAATGATGGGTATATTGCCTGATCCGGAATGAAAAGGGCCCGAAAATGAAAGGCGTAATTTTTGATATAGGTCAGACCCTGGCATATTATCCGTTTCCGCTCAACTGGTCGGCGTTATACCGGCCGGCTTTTGAACGTATTGCGGACAGATTCGATCTTCAGATTTCTGAAGCAGAATATGAGCATATAGGTGCAACTCTTGCCAAATACAATACAAGGATCAACCCGAGAGAAACAGAAGTGTCATCGGACGTGATCTTCAGGGAGATCATCGAGGGAACAAACATGCCGATGGAACTCCTGGATGACATTAAAAACGAATTCTATCTGTTTTTCCGGCGCGATGTCGTATTGTATGACGAAGTTAAAGATACACTTAAGAAATTGAAGGATAACGGCTTTCTTATCGGAACGCTGTCTGATGTTGCATATGGAATGGATAATAAATATGCATTGGAAGACATTTCTGAAGCTATTGACTACATTGATTTTCCGTATACTTCAAATGATGTAGGATACCGCAAACCAAGCAGCAAAGGATTGCTCCTTCTTTCTGAAAAGATGAATATCGCTGTAGACAAGATAGCTTTTGTCGGTGATGAGAAAAAGGACGTCGAATGTGCCAAAAATGCGGGAGCCATCGCTGTTCTTATTAACCGCGATAATGAAGAAAAGTACTACGGTCAGGATTATACGATCAGAAGCCTGGACGAACTGTTCAACTTACAGTTCTAAAACTGATATAATTAAATAGTCAGTGCAGTGTTTTGCAAATGACCAGGTTGGGGATAGAGGTTTTTTGATTAACGGATATGTCAGAGTTAAAGAGCTATACATGCGCGAAATGCGGTGCCGTCTTAAGCATAGATAAGTTGCAGGGCCGGATGGCCTGTCCTTTTTGCGGCAACGAATTCGATTATATAGATTTCCACAGGGAAGACTTGATGCTTCAGGCTGAAGAGTGCCTTGCAAGAGGAGCTTATGAGCCTGCCGGAGAAAAGTTCAATAAGGTCTTGGAGAACGATCCCACAGATATCGTAGCATACAGAGGATTGATCTTATGTGCCGGAAAAGTCCAATCGACTGAAGATCTTAGAGACCGCTATAAGCAAGCCGGCAGTGATCTTAATGCCATTTATAAGATAGTGGCTTCTGCCAAAGAGTATGTAACAAAAGAAGATGCTGATTACCTGGATAAGCTGGTCTGTTTATTTGAGATTCCCAAAGCATATAAGAATATCAGGAACCGTAGAGATAATACTTTCAATCTTGAGAAAAAGCGCGAACTGCAGTTGGCAGCAAATGACGAAATTGATGACATCCTTGGACGCATAATGGGAATATCCATTTTTGTAGAGATGTTTTTACTGGTCCTTCTTATTGCCAGTTTTAATGGTGCGGATTTTATCGGTGGTTCTGGTCGCGTAATTGTAATTTTAGTGCAAATCGGTGTTATCGCTTTAAATATCTTCCTGGGTGTGAAACTCAGGACAAAAGTCGTCAAGATTCCTGACAGCTCAAGCTCTCTGTCAGATAAGATAGAATATGCTGAAGAGAAGCATTTGGAGATCTTATCCGAAGTTCTGGAATATGAAGCAGGCTTTAAGAACAGACCTGAAAAGAAGGCACCTAGAAGAGTAGAAGGCAAGCAGGAATCTGATCCCGCGGAAGAGATAACAGGACCTTCCGTAATCTGCGCAAAGTGCGGCGGAGTGTTAAAGCTCAGTAATGCTCAACAATTCTACGAGTGCAATTCCTGTGGCATCTCATACGGCAAATATCTCTTCTTCGGAGACCTTACAGCAAATGCCGTCAAGGCAATGAACATGGGTGAGTTTGATGAAGCAGACCAGATATTGTCTCATAGGCTCATGTTGAACCCCAAGGACTTTGACGCTTTGTTAGGAAGATTTCTGTGTGCCGGCAGGTGGAAGTCACTAAAAGACATCGACATAAATAACAATATGTTCATGTCACATGTTAGAAAACTTCCCGATAAGCTTGATGCGATCGAGAAGAGAATATCCACAGAAGACCAGCCCTTATGGCAAGATATCAGGAAACTCTCTGACCTTTTGTCTGAATATTCGGTCAGACGCCATGAATTCAACATGGTTCATGAGAAGTATAAGAGCGTATGCGGTAAGCTGAATAACACTTTCCTGATGGACGATGAGAGAGAGGATTATAAGAGACAGGAATCTGAGCTTTGTGAACAGGTAACGGTGCTTGAAGGTGAATGTAACGAACTTAAAGGCAGGATCGACGAAGCAATGGAGGTCCTTACAGAGCCATTTGTACATGAACAGCTAGATAATCAGTTATTATTTGAATCAGAAAATGGTACTTCGAAGAGAAATATTTAGATGCAGTAATTGCGGTTTGGAGAATGGAGTTATTTCATTCGGTTTTGAGTTTGGCGGTTATGGTTACATGACCGGGAGAAATGAATCTGGCACAAAGTTTTGTATTCTTGAATTGATCGGCAACGCGACTTATGAGGAATTCTGCAAACTATATGAGGAAGAATGTGGTGATGGTGACATAATAAGAATGCAGCGAATGTTTGCAATTGCATGTGATCCTATAGATGGCTGCAGAGTCAGTTTTACTGCAAAACCAAGAGTGTGTAGTGGATGTGGCAGTGATGAGTTTGAACCTGTCCTAAGATCTGAACCTGCTGACGATATTGAGTATTTTGAAGTAAGTTATACAACATGGAACAGTTTAGATATCGAAGCAAAGCGTTTATTGATTAAAGAAGCTTATAATAAAACTGTTTGATATTTGTTTTTTGGGGATAGATATGAGAAAAGCAACTAACATTACAAGTATTGTTATGATCTTGGGATATTTAGCATTCTTAGCTATAGGGTGGAAGACATTTCCCAATGAGGTGCCTACTCATTTCAGTGCGATAGGTGTTGCTGACTCATATGGAGATAAGACGTCACTCTTTATAGAGCCTGCAGTAATGAATGGTTTATTCTTGCTTTTGGCGATAGTGGAGCATTTCCCTAAGATATGGAATATTCCTATAGAGGTTATTGAGGATAACGAAGAAGAAGTTCTGAAGACCTGTTATATTATGTTTGGCATCCTGAAGATATCTATTGTATTGATTTGTGCTTTTTCGGGATTCATGTGCATATATGAAGATTTTCCGTCTTGGCCTATGATAATGATGATAGTGATCATTCTGTTTACAATAGCGATAAGTGTATTCAGGATATATAAGTGCAAGCTGGATTAGGGTAAGAATCTGATTATGAAAAGACATATAGATGAAAGCGTTTTTACCATCAATGAACACTTAACTAATGGAGGGCATTTTATGACACATGACGAAATAATGAACCTTATTAATCGTTCCCTGTTCGCGGAAATCGGCTATACAGATGAAGAAGACAGACAGAATATCCGAAAGACGTTTTGCGTATGGCACAAAGGTCTTGGTGGTCATTTGATATCTACAAATACAAGTTCTTCTCATATTAAGACTCTGATGAAGAATGATAATATTTGCATTTATTTTTCGGATGATAAGGCCTTTGAAGGTGTTTGTTTATATGGAAAAGCTATTGTTCATTTCGACAGGGAATTTAAAGAACTCCTTTGGAATGAGGGAGATGAGAAATATTATCCTAACGGAATAGATGATGAAGACTATTGTATTTTGGAGATTGTTGCTGAGACGGGCAGGTATTATCGTTATGATGGGAAAGGCGATCTGACATCCGAGGAAATAAAGACTTTTGATGCCGGAAAAGAATACGAAAACGGCTATGACAAAGTAAATGCTAATGGTTGATATTGTGAATGTATTTAAGAAGTCGGCAGCGGTTATCGCAGTGTTAACGCTGTTCGTGATGTGTTCTTGTTCGAATACTGACAGTGTTGAAACATATAGCGACCGCGTAACGCCCACATATATTCCTGCAACGTACGAGAAAAACATTACCGGGAGTGATGTTTATAATAACGGATGGTATTACGAATCCCTGGATATACACACGAAAGTTAAGGTCAGTAATTATGAACCCTCTAAAGGAGTCACGTGGAGCGTATATTTCACTGAAGATGCATTGCCTGAGGATGAGATCGAAAAACTGCTGAAACGTGAGCCGGACATAATCAACAGTGGCGAGATCAATGCTTCCCGATATGACTGGATTTATGTATATTGCGATGCTAATTCAACGAATTCTCCGAATCCGACATCAGATATGCTTAAAATATCGTATCAAACCCAATAAAGAATGAAATTCGGAACAGGGATATAAAGCCGTGGTTTTGGAGTGGTTTGAAGATTTCGATACGGTTTACCTTTAGACACCAATTCTGTTTTTGTGACTAAATGACAGCCAAATACTCTCAAAAAAGTCATTTCGAGCAAGGAATGACTTTTTTGTGTAGTATACGGGGGTGATTTAGTCATAAGATAGTCATTGGCAACAGATTTGATATAATATTTTTATTGGATAAGGATTTTCTAATAAATCAAATATGGAAAAGGGGAAGTAATATGCCTAAATTTCACAGTTACACAAATGCAGGAAATGGAATAGAGCGTATCTCTGCTGAGAGCCGCACCAGAGAAAAGGTTGCAGAAGTTAACAGAGACGTTAATGACATCAGGAGCGAAATCTTATCTCTTAAGATCATGGTACAGGCCATGATGGAGATCATGGCCGAACGAGGCGTTGAACCCGAAATAATTAATGCAAAGATTCAAGAGATCGCGTCAAGACCTGCTACTTTCATGCCTACCACGAAATTATCAATGCCCTGCCCGAGATGCGGAAGACTTGTCCTGGATAATGGCAATACACCTCTGGTTGGAACCTGCCTTTATTGTGGTGAGGTAGTCAAGTTTATTCCGGTATTTGAGACCGGAGACAAAGAGCCTGAAAAGCCTCAATCAGATTCCATCACTGAAGATCTGTAACGGTGTTAGAACAGTAGGTTTTACATGTCCCGCACAGGGTTATAAGGTCGAGAATCTATACTGTATTACCGGATGCAGCATGAAAACGAGATATGGATAATAATCTTTTTACAGAAAGAAATATGTATTATTCTAACGTTTACGGTACTCCTGAGTATATAAAATGGGCAGAAGACAGGAGTTATGTTTTCGACGAAAAATACTTTAGAGATGAAGAAGTAACTGAACTTCCGGATGGCTATTCTCTTTACGAGAGACATTATCTTCACGAAACTGAACATATCCAGCATTCTTATGGCTCGAAGAGCGAACTTCGGAAAGACGGAAAATGCATTTATGCATACACTTCAAATGATCATCACCACGATGCTTACAATGAATTCATTTGTCATTCAAACGGCCATCGTTATTATCCTTTCCACATAGATCTTTATGGTATCAGCTTCATTGATGTGGATACCTTGGAAGTATTTAATTATGTCCCGAGAGGTTACGACAATGACTATGGTCTGCCGGCCGGTGAATCGTTTATTGTAGTGAGAGTTTATTACGATCCTAAGACTGACTTCATAGCGTATAACGGGTGTTATTGGGCCGGCCCATATGATGTTATGGTCGGAAAACTTGATGATCCGTTGAATTTTGATCCGCATCTTATAAGTGTTTCCGAATATTTTGACCGTAAGCTCGAAGAACTCCCTGAAATCAATTTTGCGAGTTGGGACGAAGACGGGCTAACTGTAAAATATGAAACAGATGATGGAGTGGAAGAAAAAACAGTCGCATTTGATGTTCTGAAAAAAGAGATGGGAAAGCAGAACAAACAGCGATTAGATTAATGTAAATATCCAAATCTGAAATGTTTTATCAGGAAGATAAGTAACTATCGAGAAGAAAGAACGGATAATATGGATGG
>JAEEGH010009232.1_pt1 | contig 23062 bp, 18 predicted proteins | sample 9134181 | NCBI WGS metagenome assembly JAEEGH01 (sample SAMN16246544, study PRJNA631951) | gut metagenome | biome: gut microbiome; feature: rumen; material: DP-attached | host: Bos | place: Iran: Karaj | collected 2018-10
TATTTCCCTCAGCCTCATATTTCTCAATAAGACGGGATCTTTCATCAATTGCAAGTTTAAAATCTTTCATTACTTCTAATGCAACATCAGGAGAGCCGCACCTTGCAATAGCTGTTTCTATATCTACCCCGCTTACTTTCAGGATATCCTGCATAGCCTCTTTATCTGTTTCTTTTTCTTCTTCCTCGTTTGAAACAAAGTCCTTATCGCCCGGTCTCGAAACCTTAAAGGATGGAAGATAGCTCATTATCATGTCTTCAAGCTTGATAGGATCTACAGGTTTAGACATGTAATTTGTGAAGCCTTCCTTGAAATACATCTCTCTTGACCCTGATACTGCATTGGCTGTAAGGGCTATTACCGGAGTCTTCTTGTTGAGATTGCCACTTAGCTCTTCCATGGCGTGGAAGGTCTGTATACCATCCATTTCAGGCATTCTGTGATCCAAAAAAATTATGTCATATTTATTTTTCGTTATCAGATCAAGCGCTTCCATACCACTCATCGCAGTATCAACCGCTATCTGAGTCTTCTTTAATAATCCTTCCACAACTGTGAGGTTAGTCTTTGTATCATCAACAACAAGGATTCTGGCGTCAGGTGCATGGAAAGTTTCATGGTAATCATGTGCATCCTTGACTGCCTCATTATAAGCCTCGCTGAAATTACCTATAGGCTCCATATCCACAACTTTTTGAGCTATGGCAAAAGAAAACTCGGATCCCTTTCCATACTGGCTTTTAACCTCAAGCTTAGAATCCATCAGTGATAAGAGACTGTTTACAATATTTATTCCAAGTCCGGAACCCTCGATTGTCCTGTTTCTCTTTTCATCTATTCGCTCAAATGCACCTGAAAGCTTATCAATGTCTTCTTCTTTGATGCCAATTCCGGTGTCGGTCACTTTCACTTCCAGAAGTATCTTGTTTTCTTCAAAAGCATCCTCCGGACCTTCTGCCTCAATATTCTTATAGGTAATGTCTATGGTGACGCTTCCCACCTCTGTGTACTTTATGGCATTTGTCACTATATTTATGATGCACTGTTTTATACGAACCTCATCACCATAAAGAACGTGAGGAATTTCTTCTTCTACATTCACGATCATCTCAAGGTTTTTCTCTACTGCCCTGACTCTTGCCATATTAACCACGTCATTGATAAGAGACCTGAGCTCATACTCAACAGGGATTATCTCCAGCTTTCCAGCCTCTATCTTGGAAAAATCAAGGACATCATTAATTAGGGCCAAAAGAGTCTTACCTGAACTCTGAATGTCTTTTGCATACTGGATCACAGTGCTGTCATTAGATTCTCTTAATATCATCTCATCAAAACCAAGAACTGCATTAATAGGAGTTCTGATCTCATGGGATATATTTGAAAGAAACCGCGATTTTGCCTCATTGGCACTCTTTTCGATATTCAGCTGATCCTCTATACTCTGCCTTGTTTTTACAAGTTCAATGTATTCCATCAATCTGTATATAGTCAGGTCTACAGCGTGGTATAATTCTTCAATTTCATCGCCGGTGCTTATATGCAGATCATGAACTTCCTTCACATTCGCATTAATATCGATATCATTGGAGTTATAGATTTCCGTGACAGCCTTGGATAAAGTCCTTATAGGTCTTGCGATCCTGCGCTGAGCATATCTGTTTACAAAAATAGCCAAAGGTATAACTATTATAGAAATGAGCATTGCAAGCTTAACACTAAATGCTGTACTCCTTAAAGAATATCCGTTAATCTCCATCTCTTCTGTAGTAAGAGCCATTTCTTCAAGCATCGTAATACTTACTCTGCTTTCAAGCATCTCTGCATTTGTGATACCTGTCCATCTTTCATCCTTAATGGTATTCTGAATCGTCTCCCAGGCATTAACATTCATGATTGGAACAAGGGTATTAGAGGCAAGCTCTGCAGAAAGTCCCAGTACAATAGCCTCAAACACAATTATCTGCATTACTACTGTACCGATTTTTGACTTGCCTTCAACCTCATATCGCTCATCTTCATTCAAAAGTCTTTCATCAACATAGTACTTTCCGTTGCCTAGCTTTAATTTCTTATCATTTGGAAGAAATCTGAATAATGCATAGACAATCATGCATCCGATAAAGCATCCGGGAAGCTCATTCAAAAAGAAAAGAAGATGTGTGAGCACAGATAGATCTGTCACCTTCCCCCTTGCAAGAAGAAGCAAAATGATCCCCCAAAAATTACCCGTAAGGATCTGCAAACAAATTGTAGTAAGTATTGTTTTGGGAACATTAGAAAAGAATCTCTTTCGAGCAAGAGTATCAGTTATCAGTGATACCATTAAATAGATAAAGCAAAGATAAGAAAAGCTGCTATAAGCAATAGACTTATAGACAAACACCACAAGAACACTGATCATTCCCGGAACAGCCCCTCCAAGGGCTGTTACCAGAATAATCGGAATGTATTTGAAAATATAGTAAAAACCGGCCAGGATCTGATTCATATTGTCTACATACAATATCTGCCTGTCATAAAGTATCGTAAGGAGCGAAGCCGATACGATCATAAAAAGGTCTATCAGTACTTTTTCCGGGATTTTCCTATTTTTTTCCATAAAAAGCCTCTAAAGTTTGTATCACATGTGTCCATCACGATGCATTGAAAACTTGTCCATCGGATAGTTTTTCAGGTTCTCCAAAACTTTTCTGTCATCTGCTTTTGAAAGCAGTGTCTCCCTGGCCTTAGTAATCTCCGTATATTGTTTATGTCTCGACGGGCCGCCTACACATCCTCCCGGGCAAACCATTCCTTCAACGAAATCTTCAGGAAGCTTGCCGACCTTCAAAAGAGTAAGTGCTTTTTTACATTCAGCACCACCTGCTGCCCTGAGAAGCTTTAACTGTGAAGTATCTACTCCTCTCTCCTGCATGCACTCTATAACTGCATTTGCTACGCCGCCGCTTGTGGCAAATCTCTTTCCCCAAATAGATGATTCCTGATATTCATCAGAAACAGGCTCAAATTTAATATCTTTTGATCTCATGAGAGCTCTCAGCTCACCATATGTAACTACATAATCAGCATTCCCAGGTACTGATTTATCCTGCGCTTCAGATTTTTTAGCTATACAAGGTCCCACAAATACTGTCACACATCCGGGTCTTGTTGCCTTTAAATATCTTGAGATGGCGCACATAGGAGAAACTGTGCTGGACATATTGTCCCTGTACTGATCAGGGAAGTGCTTTTTAAGCATATTTATAAATGCAGGACAACAGGAGGTTGTCATTTTGTGTCCTTTTTCAAAAGCTTCCGTCCACTCCTCAGACTCATAGGCAGCTGTCATATCTCCGCCAAGTCCAACCTCAACCATATCGGCAAAGCCTATCTTTTTCAGGCCCTCTTTTATGGACGCCATGCTGATGTCTTCGCCAAACTGACCTTCCGTTGCCGGAGCGCACATTGCAATTACTTCCTTGCCTGCCTTAATCTCTTTTATGATATCAACCAGGAAAGTCTTACTGCCTATAGCCGCAAATGGACAGCTGTGAATGCAGTGACCACACTGGATGCATTTATCCTCATCAATCTTGCAGTAGCCATATTCATCGTATGTGATGGCACCTACAGGACATGCCTTCTTACATGGTCTTTCGAGATGCACGATTGCGTTATAAGGACAGGCGTTAGCGCACATTCCGCACTCTTTACACTTAGCCGGGTCAATGTGCATATGTGTATCACCAGGTGTTATGGCTCCAAACTTACACGAATTAAGACACGCTTTTCCCATACAGAATCTGCAGTTATCAGTAACAGAATATGCAGAAATAGGACACTCATCACAAGCCGGGTCAATTACCTGAACTATGTTCTCGGAATCCGGATTATATGACGGATTCTTGGCCTGAGCCAGTCTTATTCTCTGTCTTACAATTTCTCTTTCCTTGTAAACACAGCATCTGTAAGATGGCTTAGGTCCGGGAATGATCTTAAGTATAAGTTCTTCAATGTGTTCAGGATCATTTTGCCCATCCCATTCAAGTCTGCAGACCTGCTCCATAATATTGTGTTTAAAGCGATTCATACTTTCGTCATTTGTAACCATAAAAATCCCCTCATTTCTTATTGTTCAGTTTCTGACCAAAAACTTCATTTCTTATTGATCATGCTTGCCAGGTACCCTGCGCCAAATCCGTTGTCTATATTGACAACACTTACCCCACTGGCGCATGAATTGAGCATAGATAAAAGAGCTGCAAGTCCGCCAAAAGCTGCTCCATAACCTACACTTGTAGGAACAGCAATGACCGGGCAGTCTGCCAGTCCGCCCACAACGCTTGCAAGTGCGCCCTCCATTCCTGCAATAGCAATAATGACATTGGCGCTCATAATATGCTCCATGCTCTCTTTATTTATAAGTCGGTGTATTCCTGCTACACCAACATCATAAAGCCTTACTACATTATTCCCTAGAAATTCCGCCGTTCTGGCGGCTTCTTCCGCAACTGGCATATCGCTTGTTCCACCCGTTGCAACAACTATTTTTCCAACTGCCTTGGATTTATCAGGCATTTGGCCTGCTATGCCAATTTTGCTGAGTTCATCATAGTCTAGCTCAAGTCCGTCGTCTTTTTTGTTCTGTAAAAAGAAATCCTTTGCCTCCACAGACATTCTCGTGATAAGAACACTTTTTTGCCCGTGAGATAGAAGTTTTTTGGTTATCTCAAGGATCTGGTCAGGAGTCTTGCCCTGTCCATATATGACTTCAGGCGCTCCCTGCCGTAAACCTCTGTGAAAATCAGGCTTTGCAAACCCCATATCCTCAAATGGCGCTTCTTTTAGCTTAAGTAGCGCATCATCTATCGAACTTTCGCCCTTTTTAACAGATTCCAAAAGCTCCTTTATAGCTTTTTCGTCCATTTTTATTCTCCTTAGATTGCCTTTCAGGGCATACTTTCCATTTATAATATTCTACCATAATAAGAGTATAAATAATTATAAAAGAATCATAAAAGACCAAATGCTGTTATGAACCTAAAATTATGATATAATCAGTTTCGCATTTTCGTTTTATAAAAGGGAGGTTTTGTATGAATATTCATCTATGTAAAGGTGACGAAACGCTGGATCAGGCACTGGATTACATCAATGAGCACGACAGCGAAGGAAGAAAATACACTTTCGATAAGAATGCTGACAGATGTTACATAGGGGATGAAGCCTTTGTGAGCGCACCTGTTCTCATAAATTATAAAAATACATATTATGCTTTGCACGAAGTATAAAAAACTAATAAAAAAGTAAAAGGAAAGAATAATGGACTCTATTAAGAATGCTATCAAAGAATACTTTACTCAAAAAGGCTTCAAAAAGCGCCTCATTTTAATGCTTGTCGGCGTTTTTCTCATGGGATTTTTTCTATCCTTCCTCATCGAAGTCGACCTGGGAACAGACCCTTGCACATTTATGAATCTTACCATTTCAAGGCGCCTTGGAATTCTTCTTGGAACCTGGCAGCTTGCACTTAACACAGTTCTTTTCATATTCGTCATAATATGGGGAAGAAAATATATTGGACTTGGAACCATTGCAAACATGGTTTTTGTAGGATACATAGCTGACTTTTTCTGTTTTGTATGGAGCAAAACAATCCCTGAAAAATACTTTTCTTTTTTTCCTTCAAGAGCGATCATTTTTGTAATTGCCCTATTTTGCTTCATCGTCGCCGTATCGTTTTATATCAACGCCGCCATGGGAGTTGCCCCATACGATGCAATGCCTCAGATAATATCTGACAAAGTATTAAAAAAGGTGAAGTTCACCTACATAAGAATGGCATACGACTTTTTGGTCATCATTGTAGGAGTCTTATTTGGTGGCACACCAAACATAGGAATCATCCTTATGGCGCTGTTCCTTGGCCCCGTCATAACAGTCGTAGGTAAAAAACTAAACGACTACATTTTTCATCTTTGATTCAATTAAAAATATAGAGCTGTGAATGATTTCTCATTTCACAGCTCTTTTTATCTCATTATGCTCTGATCTTTACAAAAGCCACTGGCTTTTTCTCTTCAACGTGTTCTGTTCTGCGAACCAGGTCAGTTGTGTGAACTGTGTACTCTGATTCCTCTTCCTCATCGAACATGTTTCCTGAGCCCAGCATATCAAGCGCCTTAAACTTGCCGTATGATAAGTTCTGCTCCTTTGCCTTGATCGCATCAGTCATAATTGCAATGCAACTCTGGCTCATGCCTGTTTTTGTCTTTGCGGAACGTCTCATTATTAAATTCCTCCATCTCATAAGAAAATTTTTTTCATCAGATGAAACGGCGTGTAAAGTAACTTTTTCAGGCCCCTCAACCTATTGTATCTCTACACCAATTTTTCATCTAATGGGTACATTATATACCATGCCCTTATAAAATGGTAGACGCTTTACTGTTTTAAAATATTAAAATTTTATGAAATAAAATTTCACCTTTGTACTTTAATTCGATCATCTCCAGCCAGATAATTAAGCAGTGCCTGCCTTGCATGCTCTTTATCAGTGGCCTCTACACTTACCAGGAACTGATATGTATGCTTCTTACGTCCCTCCATCTGATTAAGCCTTTCAGCCTCTGCGATGGATTTGTCCCTGGTGTCCTCGCTTGTCATCTCCATTATGTCGTTGATGGCAAATGTCTTAAATATCTCTTTGTATTTTTCATCAGTAAGATACTTGTCAATAAGCGCTATAGTGTTTCCAAGGTTTAAGTAAGCTCCGTGAAGAAAGCTCTCCATGTCAAGGATCTCGCCATTTTTATTACTGGTCTCTTCATCCCAGGAAAGCTCCTTGTTCATGATTTCTTCGGTCTTATCCATGTTGGCTTTTTGCCAGTCCATAACATACCACTTCCAGATCTGAAGACGTCTTCTGTTCACGTCCTCATCACTAAGCTCAGCCATTTTCTGAACAGCGTGTCTTACACCTCTTGAAATGAGAGCATCATTAGAATTGGCTATTTCATATTTACGGCTCTGTATCTCTGCTTTTTTTACCGTATTTTCAATTTTCAGTCCCAGTTCCCCATCCGATATACGTATGAGAAAAAGAGAATAATCTCCATGACGAGCGATCACAACAGGTCTTTCAACGAGAATAGTATCTTTGAACTCGTTAAATGACTTGAGGACATCATCATTTTGAATATAACGAAAGGTTCTGCTCATTTAATTCCCCTTTTCAAGGTATTGTTCCTTAAATTTATCAATTCTGCAGGGTCTTCCCAAATGGTAGCCCATCATCTCTGATATAGGATAGCTCCTGGCTATTCCCAAAGTTTCCTCATCTTCTATACCCGTGTAGCAGGTTCTTATCCCAAGCCTGTGGGTAAAAGAAGTGATTGCCTCCACCATGTACTTGGTAGTAAGATTTCCGGCTATTCCGCCAGTCACTGCAGGTACAAGGTTTACCAGATCAATTGGTAAATGTCTCACATAATCCAGAGAAGCAAAGTCAGAAACATCAAGTCCCACCTTTATTCCACACGATTTCAAAAACTCTATCTGACTCTTTAAATGTTCCATTCCGAGCTGTCTGCTACTCTGTGCCATTTCAAGACATAAACCTGTAGCAGGATAACTTATTTTTCTCAAAATTTCAATAAGGGTAGTTCTGAAATCCGACCTCTCAAGCTGCATAAATGCAAGGTTTACGCACAAATAAAAATCTTTTTTTTCTTTTCTGATCTCTATGGCATCCCTAAGAGCATTTTCTAATATCCAGTTCCCAAGTGTATAGAATACACTATCCTGCTCAAGCCATGGCAAAAACTCCGCCGGCGACACTTCGCCAAAGGGCTCTTTTTTCCACCTTAGAAAAACTTCCATGCCAACAAGCTTATCCTCTGTAACAGAAAAAATCGGCTGGTATTCCAGATGAAAGCCTTCAAATCCGTTCAAGATGCAATTTCTGACTGTATCCACAAGTTCTATGCTGCTTTTATTATTATCCAACTGATCATTGTGGAAAATTATCAGATTTCCATGTCTCTGGGTCTTGGAATAATCAAGGGCATATTTGGCACTGATATAAATTGAATGTTCATCTATGTCAAAATCTGTCGAGATTATGGCTCCGCCGCCCAGTTCTGCTCCTATTCTTTTTCCCTCAAGACTTAAGTTCTCTCGGGTAAAAAGTCTGAGCCTTCCATAAAGCTTTTTTATCTCATCTATGTTCATGGTCTCACTAATAAGGGCCATAATTGTTCCTTCGCCCCTATAAGCTTTACCCATATTCTCAGATTCCTGTTTTAGCTTGACTGCAAGTGCCCTCAAAATGTTATTGCCGCGCATGTAACCATATTTTCTGTTTACATCAGCAAAATCAATGAAGTTTATCATCAATATGATATACTCTTTTTTCTGAGTCTTAAGGCTTCTCATGTGGTTGAGCATCTCATATTGATTAGGCAAAAGAGTTATCGGGTCATTGTTGTCAACTATACCTTTATTTATGATGGAACAAGCATAAAACACAGGTTTTCCTGCATAGTCTTTTATGACCACTCCTCTGCAGGAGCAGACTACAAATTCTCCGTTGCGGTTTTTAGCTCTGTACTCAATATTGGGTTCAACCTTTTCTCCTGCAAAAGCCGCATTTATATACTCGTTGTATTTATCCTTATCATCCCCATGGATTCTGGTTTCCCAGACACTTGCCGCATTATAGATGTATTCTCCTGCAAGGCCAAAGTATTCAACTGCGTTCTTTGACCACCTCGCTATGTTCCTCGACATGTCATACACATAAACATAACGGCTTCTGGATGTTACAGCGAAAGTGTCAAAAATCCTGTTTATGGTATCGTATGTTCCTCCCATTTTTGTCTATCCCCCGTATGCCTTTTATTATCTGAAATCTCTGGCAGTAACTCTTCCCTTCTCCTGTCCTGTAAGTCTTTTAGCCTTCAAAAGTCTCTTGTTATAGTACATTGCGTCATCCGCTTTTTTCACTACGTCTTCAAACTTAGTGCCATCTTCAGGACATCGCGCATATCCTGCACTTATGGATGCATTTAGTTTTATCTCTCCTATGGTCACTTCTCTTCCTACATTTTCGCGCATCCTGGCAATAACACCCTCAAAGAACTTCCTGTCATGAGTGCCATGGATAACCACTACAAATTCATCTCCGCCTATTCTAAAAGCCCTGTCTTTTTCACGAATGCTGTTCTGAAGCCTCTTGGCAACAATATTTAGAAGTGCATCGCCTGTTTCGTGGCCATAGGTATCATTTACCTGTTTAAAATCGTTAAGATCAATATAGATAAGGCCATAGGGAAGCTTTTTCTTGGAAAGTTCTTCCATATGTTCCTGGTAACTTCTTGGATTGTAAAGATTCGTCAGCGCATCTCTGTAAGACATGACTTCCAGCTCTTTTGCGTTGGCCTGAAGAGTTGTATAAGCTGCAACAAGCATCGCCAGAAGAATACTTATCGTAACAACTATTATCAGGACACCAGCAATCTCATAAAGCTCCATCCAGTTGCCCATAGGAGCAATAGAAAGTGTCCAGTAACTTCCTCCTACAGTGCTTATCATGGCTTCCACAGGCGCTGCAAGCGCTCTTTCAGAGTACTCCATGATGATCTGTGTCTTACCTGTTACAACATCAGTACCTGTAAGCTTATATTCATAGTTTTCTTCTGCCAGACCTTTAGTATTTACTTCCGACAGGAAATTGGAAAGATTTATAGTAACTGAAGCAAAACCCCAGAAGTTATCGGTAGTTTTTTCATCACCTAAATAGATTGGCCTTCTGATGATAATGCCATAATTCCCATCAGAAAGATTGATTGGAGTCATTATGATACCCACGCCGGTATTCCTACTGTTATCCGCATGGATCTTATTTTGAGAATCATTAAACAGATCTATTCTTTCAGAGACTCCGCTATTCATAGGATAAAAATAGCTGATAACACCATTGGGCGCAAGGGTTATATCAACCACATCGATATTATCATCAAAGAGCGCTTCACCTGTCTTTTGGAATTCTTCCTGGGTTATCTCTCCGTTACTGCTTCTGACCTGAATTTCCAGGATGCGTGTGATGTACTCCCTGTTTCTAATTTCAGCTTGGATTCTATTTGCGATAGATTCCGCAATAAAAGTAGCCCTTTCTCGCCTAAGCCTTGAAGAATTAGTCAAAAAGGCCATTGCCAACAATGTTGTTATTATTAGTGAGATTGCAAAAGTGATAAGTCCTAATCTGATGCTACGTTTTTTGGACATTCATACCTCCAAATAAGAGCTGTTCACAAAATCCCGTGCCATTTTTACCTATACATAGTAATTATATCATACTTTTGCATCAAAATTATTTCAGTCAACTGTCTAAACAGAATAGATTCATTATCAAATTTGCTAAAAAAAAATCAGCCCACAGATTTTTTATTCTGTCAGCTGATTCTTTTTCGCAGTATCTAAGTTCAAACTCAAATACAATATTATATTTAATTATTTTACAACAATATTTACGATACGACCGGGAACATAGATCTCTTTTACAATGTTCTTGCCTTCAAGCTTGTCCGCGATAAGCTCTTTACCCTTGGCAATTACTTCATCCTTAGGATCTTCCTTACCAATTGCAAGAGTTGCCTTAACCTTACCATTGATCTGAACAGCAATCTCCACTGTATCTTCTACGCACTTAGCCTCGTCATAGGTTGGCCATGCTTCATAAGCAATTGTGTCATCATGACCAAGGATCTGCCACATTTCTTCACCAATATGTGGGCAAATGCATGAAAGCATCTTAATAAAGTTCTCAGCGTACTCTCTTGGACAGCTTCCCTCTTTGTAAACAGCATTAACAAAGATCATCATCTGTGCAATTGCAGTATTAAACGCCAAAGCCTCGAAGTCATTTGTTACTTTCTTTACAGTCTGATGATAAACTTTTTCAAGATTACCATTGTTTTCATCTGTGATATTGCTCTCTTCAGTGAAGAATGAATATACACGGTTAAGGAACTTTCTTGCTCCTGTTACGTTATTGGAATTCCATGGCTTTGACACTTCCAAAGGTCCCATGAACATCTCATAGAGTCTCAAAGTATCTGCACCATATTCCTCAACGATATCACTTGGATTAACAACAAATTCAGGGAAACGCTTACCCATCTTGATGCCGTTTTCACCAAGGATCATTCCCTGATGTACAAGCTTCTTAAATGGCTCTTTTACAGGAGAAAGACCCTTGCTGTATAAGAAGCGGTTCCAAATACGTGAATATAACAAATGTCCAACTGCGTGCTCAGGTCCTCCGACATAAAGATCAACAGGCATCCAGTGCTTAAGAAGTTCCTGATCAGCAAACTCATTGTCATTGTCAGGGTCGATATATCTCATGTAGTACCATGAAGATCCGGCTGAACCAGGCATGGTTGAAGTTTCTCTTGTGCCCTTAAGTCCGTCCTTGTCGTAATGTTTCCACTCAGTTGCATTCTCAAGAGGTGCCTGACCGCCGTGTCCCTTATAGTCCTCAAGTTCAGGAAGTACTACAGGAAGTTCGCTGTCATCAAGGAACTGAATGCTTCCATCTTCCTTGTAAACACATGGAACAGGGTCGCCCCAATAACGCTGTCTTGCAAAGATCCACTCACGGAAGTGGTAGTTAACCTTTTCCCTGGCAACGCCCATATCAACGAGCTTCTTTGTGATAGCTTTTTTAGCCTCTTCAACAGTCATTCCATTGAATTCTTCAGAATTCATAAGGATGCAGCCCTTACCGAGGTATTCTGTCTTTTCGAAAGCATGCTTTGTAACGTCTACAGTTCCTTCTGTATTGTTAATAACCTGAATAAGTGGAAGTCCATGAACTTCTGCATATTCAAAGTCTCTCTGATCATGAGTAGGAACAGCCATAACTGCACCTGTACCATAGCTTGCAAGTACGAAATCACCGATAAACAGTGGTACTTCCTTGCCATTTACAGGGTTGATAGCATATATTCCCTTAAGAGGACAGCCTGACTTAGTCTTGTTAAGATCTGTACGATCAAGATCGTTCTTCTTGAGAGTTTCATCGATATATGCCTGAACCTCTTCAGGATTCTCAACACGGTCCATAAGGCCCTTAACAATATCTCCGTCCGGAGCAAGTACCATGAATGTAATACCGTAAATTGTCTCGATACAGGTTGTGAAGATAGAGAACTCTCCGCCGCCTACGATCTTAAAGTCAACTTCCACACCGGTTGACTTACCGATCCAGTTACGCTGGATTTCTTTTGTTGATTCTGGCCAATCGATCTCGTTAAGACCATCAAGAAGCTCTTCTGCAAAAGCCTGCTGGTCAATAACCCACTGTTTCATCATCTTTTTAACTACAGGGTATCCACCACGCTCAGACTTACCGTCGATAACTTCATCATTTGAAAGAACTGTTCCAAGCTCTTCGCACCAGTTAACCGGCATATCAATGTGCTTGGCATATCCGGCTTCATATAACTTTTTAAATATCCACTGTGTCCACTTATAAAACTTAGGATCACTTGTTGCGATCATCTTGGACCAGTCATAATCGAAACCAAGCTCTTTAAGCTGCTTGGAGAATGTCTGTATATTTTTCTCTGTAAAACCAGCAGGATGATTACCTGTTGTTACAGCATACTGCTCTGCAGGAAGTCCAAAAGAATCATATCCCATCGGATGCAAAACATTATATCCCTGCATACGCTTCATACGGGACATAATATCAGTTGCAGTATACCCTTCCGGATGACCTGCATGTAGGCCTACTCCTGATGGATATGGAAACATATCCAATGCATAATATTTTGGCTTGGAAAAATCCCACACATCTGTCTTAAATGTTTCGTGTGTTTCCCAGTATTTCTGCCACTTAGGTTCAACTGCGTGATGGTTATATACTTCTGACATGAACTTACTACTCCTTTTGCTTTTTTCATATGGATACGTAACTATGCTCAATTAATTACCACGAATCATGCATAGATACTAAAAAATTTTACCACAAGTTGGTCTTATGTCAAACGGAGAATACGCTTGTCTGTTATTGTCATTTTTGCGTGGATGTATTATCATTATATTATAGATAGCATGGGGTATTGTGAGACTTTTAAACTAAATTTTTACACTGATCATAAATATATTTTTATAGAAAGAATGAGGTGACAAACTATGTATATAGCAATGCAATGTGCTGACAGTAACGGCACTCTGAACACTGAGATATGTACTTTCTATGGAATAAGATATGACACCAGATACAGATCCGCTGTCATTTCAACGGAACACCAAAATCACGACTATGTCGTTCCAATGGATCCAAAGGACTATGAGATTGCCGCGGGTCAGATCATGGAAGCCATGAAAGCACATGCAGACATGATAAAAATAGAAAAGGGCATAGTCTGCCGCGGAAGAAAAGGCGAATCCAGACACGTAAATCCTCAGACACTTACAATTATTCCCATCTGATTGCCTTGTTCTTCCATCATGCAAAAAAGTTAATTCGTCGACAATACCTGAATAAGCCAGTCCACATCCTGCATAGCCTTATAATCGTTTCTTTCGACAGTCTGAATAACAAGAACATTGGCTGCCAGAACATCTCCTACTATTTCGTTTTTATGCTCTCTATGCGCAAAAGTACAATGATTGAAATCTTTTTTAATGAAATCAATCATGTAATTCCTATATGAATCGCCTATCATCACAAATCTTTGGTCATTTCCGCTGTCGCTTTCTGTCCTGTAAATATTGGTAAGATGGGTAATACCTTCCGTTTCCGCAAGCATAGTCACTTTTGTCTTGTAATACGGGTAATACTCATAAAAGGGTGCAAAGGAAGAAGCATCGAGGTTTGCCAGCTCTATCAGGTCTCCCCTTGCATCATACTTGGTCTTATTCATTTTAAGAGATGATACGCTTTTTTGCTGCATACCGATAAGTCCGTACAGTGCCTGGGTTCCCACATATGCACCCACATAGTTCCAGTGGCTGTCATATTTGTAATAGGGGTCATAGTTGCTTCTTACGGATAGCATCTCATTTACAGGAAAAGAAATTCTGACCCCCGTATTGGCCTTAATATAATCATATAGTCTCGGAACTCTTTTATAAGTATTTACCACGTCCAGTGTTGGCATATATTCAGGATAAACAGTGCTCTTGTTGGGGGCAATGATAATAGCAAACATTATCCCTCTTGCATCGCACATAGCCTGAAGGGTGCTGAGTTTCTGGGCATAAAGAGCCATATCTGCATCACTTAATACATTTGTTCCCAGATCATAGGGCGCTTCCTCAGGTCCATAGAGAAAAAGCCAGTCATATCGGCCCATAAGAGTCGTAAAAACTACGACAGGAGCCATATAACTTGCATCAACAAGCTTTTCCGTTTCGTCTCCCTTTTTTGTTGCATCACATCTTGTACAAAAATAATTTGTATATCCACCACTTATATATGTGGCATCCACAATCTCTTCCACCTGCCAGTCATGACCAAGGGCAGGAAGTTCTTCTCTTATAGTCTCATTAGTCTTGGTATTTAGTTTAACCACGTATCCCGGGTTCTCACAATCAGGCTCTACCTCTTCAATTATTTCATATGACTTCTCAAGAGCTTCTTCCTCTTTCTTTTTCTCTTCCTCTTCCTCTTTTCTTTTTTGCTCTGCTTTCTTATCAAGAAGATTTATAACCTTCTGGCTGCTGTAGGCTTTTTGTGTTCCGGACTTGGAAACCGCCAAAACGGCCATCTCTTCCCTCTTATCCGTAACGTTATATAAAGCCTTCATAGCTGCAGGCTTTATCTCATCTTCATAGGGACTCTCAACCACAGTATTTACTGCTCTTTTAAAAGATATTACTGCGCTTCTGAAGGGGGCCCTGTCTGCAAAATAATCAACAACCTTTTCACCTGAGAGCGCAAGGTCCGATAAGTCAGTGATTTCAGTCTTTTCCCTCTTCTCACCGATATCAAAATCAAGCCTGTTAAAAAGATCTGCATCTGCAATCTTTAATCCATACCAGGCTATAGATGGGATAAACAGCACCATAACGAAAACAGTAATAAAGAACTTTTTCATATCTGTCCCCTTTCCTAAAATTGGAAATATAAAAATGGATTATATGAACCTGCAATGATTTCTGTCATAGAAAGAATAAAAACAGCTATCGCCAAAACGCCTTTGACATTTTCCCAGGATACAATACCTTTTCCTGAAGAGAATTTCTGATCAACTGCCTCATAAAAGGGAAATGATATTACGCCTCCCACCAAAAGAGCTGTCATAACTCTCATTGAAAGGTAGGAGAATACCGTATAAACCGAATTTCTTTTTGAAAACATTTCAGATAAAAAAGACATTCCCTGTTCTATATTAACTGATCTGAACATGGCAAAACCTATAGTAACCATTGCCAGTGTATAAAGCCTGTTCAGGATTTTTACAGGATTCTTCTTTAGAATTTTGCCTGTAAAAACTCTCTCAGATATAATCAGTAATCCGTTAAAAAGTCCCCATGATAAAAAAGTCCAGTTAGCACCATGCCACAGACCTGTAAGAGCAAATACGATTATATAATTAAGGACGAGCCTTAAGTTGCCGCATCTGCTGCCACCAAGGGGAATATAGACATATTCCTTAAACCAGTTGGACAATGAAATATGCCACCTTCGCCAAAACTCCTGAATGGATGTGGAGGAATAGGGATGTTCAAAATTTTCTTTGAACTCAAAGCCAAACATTTTCCCAAGTCCTATGGCCATGTCAGAGTAGCCGGAAAAATCAAAATAAAGCTGCAAGATATAGCATAAAGCCCCAAACCATGTAACCCCGGCGCCAAGGCCCTTTATGTTAGTTCCCCATATAGCATCCACAGGCTCTGCCAGAGTATTTGCTATAAGTACTTTTTTTCCCATTCCAAAACAAAATCTGATAACACCGTCAAAAAACTTATCACTTCCCACTTCTCTTTTTGAAAGCTGCTTTTCTATATCGCTGTATTTGACAATGGGGCCTGCAACCAGCTGCGGAAAAAGTGATACATAAAGTGAAAACCTTATAAAGCTCTTTTGAACTACGGCGTTACCCCTGTACACATCTATCACATATGACATTGACTGGAACATGTAAAAAGAAATACCAAGAGGAAGTACGATATCAGTGAAAGTATCTGCAAATTTGAAAAAAGAAAGTATCACGATGTCCAAGGCAACTGTAGGAATCAAGGCTATCCTGAAGCCTTTTCCTATGGCAATGCCTCCAAAAAAATTAATTACAAGCACTAAAAGCAAAAGGAAAAGATATCTGTAACCGCCCAGTCCATAAAATAAAATTGACGCTGCAAGCAGCAAAAGATTACTTGCCTTTATTCTTTTTTCATCATCATTTCTAAAAACGAAGCTGCTTAAATAGTACAAAAAAAGAACAATCGGAAGAAATATCCACACAAAAAACACAGAGCTGAAAACCATTGCTGTCTCCTGTTTACTTTATAATAGTTTCTTTCTACTGCGTTATTTTATAAATCTCATTGCCATCTGCACTGTAATAAACAAATGTAACTTTTTCAGGTCTTATTTTTGAATTAATTTCTATTTCATCTTTTATGCTCTCTATTGTCTCTGACCAGGAATCCTCTGCTTCGAAAGCCTCTTTAATATATCCAAGCTTTTCATCATCAAAATCATCAACGAAATAATAGCTGTATATCAGGTCATTTCCCGATATCTCAATATCATAGTCAGAGTACACATCACCGGTTGCTTCAAGAAATTCTTTTGTGGTATTTGTAATTTCTTCCTTTGCCATCTGAGAAGACATGAGTTTTTCAAGATTTTTGCCTGATCCAAGTATTGAGAGCATCATCATGATCATAAGTACTCTTTCCATTTCTCCTGCCTTTCTGCAAAAAAATATAAGCGTCCTTAACAAATGAACGTTTTTCCCTTGCTGTTCAAAAATTGTAGCATGAAAAACGCACCTGAAACCGACCGAATAGACTGTCATAATAACCGCTTTAACATGCGTATCTATGCGGTTTATCGGCTTTTAAGACTATGTTAAGAAAGTATTTATACACTTAATTTTTCGTTCATAAAATCACAAAATACAGACAGAAAGTTCTTTCACTTTACACACATCACAATTTCGGGTGAATGTTTCTCCATGTACTTATCCTTCCCCTTTTCTCCCACTGCACATATGCATTTATAGGTTCCTTCAAGTCGCTCCTTCTCCCGGCGGAGCCTTTCTTTATCATCGCCCCAAATAAGTACAACAGGCTTTTCATCAGCATCATCTTCTTTTTCAAGCTGTTTTTCCTTTGGGATATACTCTTTTAATAGTTTTTCAAGCTTTTCAAACTTCACAGGCTTACTAAGGTAATCCGTAAATCCCATGGAAATATAGCTTTCCTTTGCACCAACAAGGGCATCGGCCGTAAGGGCTATAACAGGCGTTCCCTGAAGCAGATCCTGCTTTTTCATCTCCATTAAGGTCTCCTCACCATTCATCTGCGGCATCATCTGATCCAGCAAGATCGCATCATATTTGTTTTTCTTAACCCTTTCAATACAATCTATGCCTGATGAAACAAGGTCAATCTTAATTTTGGTATCGCGAAGAAGACCTGAAATTACTTCCAGGTTCATCTCATTATCATCAACTATCAAAAGACTTGCCTGCGGCGCATATAGAGACGCCGTTTCAATTTCAGCCTCTTTTACAAAATCATCAACAGCCTTGCTGAAATCTCCAATAGGTTCGGCATTTACTATTAACTGTGGAATTCGGACAGTAAAAGTACTCCCTGAGCCATATTCTGAGACAACATCTATATTTCCGTTCATTATCTCAACCAGCCTCTGGGTTATATGAAGTCCAAGCCCTGTACCTTCGATATTTCGATTTCTTTTTTCATCAAGTCTTTGGAAACTTTTAAAAAGCTTTTCCATATCCTCTTTTTTTATCCCAATTCCTGTATCCTCGACCCTAAGTGTAAGTAAGGCAACATCCTCCTCGTCACCTTGCTTATTTACGTACTCTGCCGATACATCAATCTTAACTTTACCTTTTTCCGTATACTTAACGGCATTATTTATGAGATTAAGCATCACCTGCTTGACACGAATTTCATCTCCGTAGAGTTTTGAAGGAATATCCGGATTTATATTAAACTCATATTCCAGTTCTTTTTCCAAAGCTCTGTGCCTTGTCATATTTATTACATCGTTTAAAATTGACGCAACCTGATAGTTTACAGGTATGACTTCAAAGTTACCCGCCTCAATTTTACTAAGGTCAAGGATGTCATTTATAAGCGCAAGGAGCGTATTACCGGCACTTTTTATATCAAGAGCGCGCTTTTTGGTTCTGCTTTCTTTTGTATCCCTAAGTATCATCTCATCCATACCCAAAATCCCATTAAGAGGAGTTCTGATCTCATGGGACATATTTGCCAAAAACTCATCCTTTGATTTATTTATGTGCATAAGCTCATTGGCCTCAAGCCTTATGCCTATGAGCTGCTTGATAGTATGGATAACTGCACATATCAAAAATCCAAAAAGGCCAAATGCCATATAAACACCGGAGAACACACCATCATGATTAAACATGTAGAAGAAAATCTGTAAGACAGCCGAAAAAGCCAGCACCGCAAACCCTGCCGCGACAAGCCTGTAAGAATAGATAAGATGTCTTTTCATATCTATGATAAGAGTACAAAACATTACCATTATGCTTAGAAGAGCACATATGGCAGCATACAAAAAGCTGTCAGTCAAACTCATTTTGCCTGACACAAATAAGAAGATACATACCACATAATTGATTATTTCAAGGGTACTTGCAACTATTATTGCTTCTTCATACCTTGAACTTTGAAGTGAATTAATAAAAACCAGGAAGGGTATCGGCATGATCATTACCATAAGAAAGGGTACTGCCTGCACTACAGCCAGATTCCTGCTGTAGAGCTGTCTGAATATGGAATTGCCCAAAACCCAACAGGCTCCAAGAATCACCCCAATAGCAAGATGTTCCATTTCAAGGTATTTTTTGTGAATATGCTTATAGCACACTGCCGCAATAAGGCATATAAGCCCCAGAAGCAAAATGGAAGCTCCTACAAACAATTCCAGCCCGTACCTGTCTGAAAGCATCCCCAATATGCCTATTCTGGTGCCTATATATACTTCATAGATCATCCCGGAATTGTATTCGTAATGAACGCTCAAAGTTTTCCCTGCATCCTCAGGATATATCGAAGCCATGATAAAGCACTCAGCTGACTGATCTCCAAAAAACTTATAGTCCTGTGTGTGAAGGCATTCCCTCAGTTCATCACCCACATAAATATCCATGTCCATTCCCCTGAACCATAAAGCATTGTAGTCTTTGTCAAGGGGATTCGGCAGCCTTGTCTCAAGAGTAATATCCCCGGAAGCTTTTCCCGGAACCAAAAAAGGAACTTTACTTCCGTCTTCTTTTACTTCCACCCACTTATCGCCCGGAAGTTCATCGCATATCATTCCATTTCGTGGAGAATTAGCCGGCAAGACTTGTTCTCCTATAAAAATATATCCAAAAGTAATTATCAAAATTATAGTCAGAATTTTTCTTATAATCTTCATAAACTACCTTCCGTTTGGCGTAAAATTTACCCTATGACAGAATAAATCTCTTTTATCAGCTCTGTCGCCCCATCGTAGTTAAATTCTGAAATATATTTTTCCGCTTCTTTTAGTTTGTTCATGTAGTCAGCTTTAAAAGGATAGCCGGAAAGCTTCCTTGCAAGTAAGGATGCTTTATCATCGTCAAAATCATCAAGCGCCTCTAAAAGCTCATCTGCGGCAGCCTTTGCCTCCCCCGCAGAGATCTCATCTGAAGCTTTTTCCTCATCCGCTTCGCCTATGGGTCTTATAGCCTCCACTGTCTTTTTATACATATTAAGGGCTTTGTCGTAAAAATCAGAAACTATATCCTTATTCCCGCTTTTTGCGCCCATCTCCAAAGTTTCAAATAAACTGCTAAGTTCAATCGCACCTATCATCCTGGCATTGCTCTTTAGAGCATGCACATAGATCATATAGTCATTTAAATTTTCTGAATCAAGACTGTCTTTCATCTTTTTTATATTGTCATCATAGCTTTGGTAAAAGCGTCTTAAAGTAGACAGATAATTTTCCTCCCTGCCCGTGTACTCTATACCGATATCCGGCTCAATACCCACTGCTTTCAAAAAATCAAAATCCATTCCCATAGATTTTCCTCTCATCCGAGAACATCAATTATCTTTGCAACAAGTTCAGATTTTTTGGTTGGTTTCACAATATAGCCCTGCGGTTTTAACTCTATCAGCGTTTTTAGCACTACTTCTTTTTCTGAAACTCCAGTGAGGAAAACCACAGGAATCCCCTCAAATCCCGGTACTTCTTTAAGATTTTTAAACATTGTAGGTCCATCCATCCCGGGCATAATATAATCCAGAAGGATCAGATCCACCTTCTTTTTTTGTAAAACCTTATAAGCAGTCTCGTAATTGCTGACCAGAGTAGTATCGTAAAACTCTTTCAAATGTTCTTTTATCTGCACAAGCTGACCTACATCATCATCCACAACCAGAATATGTTTCCTGGCATTTGCAGTTAAAGCATTGGGATTAATAAACTCTCTAAGCAAAAGCTCTTCATTATTGTCATCAGGGTATTTTTTCTCGATTTCCTGGAGTTTGTCGTACAGAACATACAAAGACACCGGCCTTGATAAAAAGAACATACGCTCAAGGGTGGTATATTTCATGAACAGCTCTCTATCCTCAAAATTCGCCACCACCATTATGGTAACACCGGCAAGAGATACGCATTCATTTAGGATATTAAAGACTTTGACGGAATCCTTGGTTTCGTTGCCAAGGCATATTATTATGACCCTTGGCATTTCCGCAGGGACATGGTCAAAAAGATCATCGTGGTTAGCCGCGCATCTGACAACACGATAATCTCTGTCAGTTACCAAATGATTGTAAACATCATTGGCAATTCGTTTGTTTTTACCTGTTATCATCACCTTCAGCGCCATGATTATGTTTCCTCAGCCTTTCAAGATCTTCATTTATCTCTGTTATCTGGGACTTGTAAAAGAAATAGTGGAATAGCCATAAACCTGCATAGATAATGCTCATGATAAGCGCTACGATAAAAAAATAAATAGTTTCACCTGGTGAAAACCAGCCACACACAAAAGATGTTAGATAAAAAAACAGCATGGTGAAAATATAATGAGTAACTGTTGCCTTTAAAAGGCTGATATTTTCCACCCAGTAGCTTGTGGCTCCCCCAAGACCGACAGCACCAAGCAGTCCACTCATTACCATGGTAATGAAAAATGCCAGAATCGGACTGTGGCAGCGCTTAAGCAGCACATCGCTATATACTGCAATAGTGTCATTTCCTAATGATGCAGACGCCGATAAAGCTGTAATCATCTCCCCAACGATAACTCCTATTCCAAACCCCAACGCACATCTGAACTTAAATCTGTCACGTAATGTCATAGGAAGCTCCTTTTATCTGTTTTTTAAGAAGTTTTTAATGCTCTTGACTCGGCTCCTGGCTACCCAGGACTTGGTTCCATCATCAAACTCAACGCCTATGGTACCTGCCATGTTAATGTCAAAGCTTTTTACCTTATGGAGATTTATTATCTCTGATTGGGAAATACGTATAAAACGATCCGGATTAAGACTTTCCTCAACTCTGCTTAAAGGTTTTCTGGAAATATAGGATTTATCCTGCGTATGTACTATGACCTTCCTGTCCTGCGTATATACTCTGATAATGTCCCTCTGTGAAACAAGGTGCATGATATCCTCCACATATCCGATTATAAAAGGATATGCGTTTTCAGATACATCTTCTATTGCGCCGACGATATTCTCGACCTGCTGCGTTCTCTCTTTGGTCTGTATAGTAACTTTGGGGTCTGCATATTTCTCATCCAGTATAATATCAATGTCTACCATGCTTCTCATATTAAGTACCATCCATCATTAGCTTGAGCCGATTATTTTTTATTATAAACAAAAGGTTTAAGTTAATTTTGACAATTCGATTATTCGGTCGTTTTGATTGTCTATTTGGTAATAATATTATAATGCCGTTTTTGACTCTTTTGACTCAGGAAAATCCAAATGAAAAACAATATCTAAATTTCATAAATCGTTTCTAAAATAATTCTTACAAAATCATAATCAAAGCCGCATGGTTAGTGCATTTGGTCGATTTTAAATCCTATTCGGAAGTTCATTTTATACCTTTTTCTGTTATCCTAATATCACATCGGCAAGACACGAATATTCGTTTTTTAGTTGTTACGATTTTCTTATGAACAAGGAGGTTTAATATGCAAAAGAAATTTCTGACAAGATTAACTGCTATCGCTACCGCAGGTATTTTTGCGGTATCCATGCCGTCAATGACTGTTTTGGCTGATGAGTATCCTGATGGACAAAACAGTATTACATGCGAGCCAGGTGATAACGACATCGTACATGGAGATATTGAGACCACAAGCGGAATGTATGCTATACAGGCACAGGGCGGTGACGGCACCGTTGAGGGCGATGTTATAGATAAAAGTGGCATGGCGACCGCCGGCGTTGAAGTTAATGGTTTTCAGGAAGGCAGTACTATTGAAATTACTGGAAGCATTGAGGGTTTTGACTATGGTATTGACGGTGCAACCCGTTATAATGCAGATATATCTGTTGGTGAAGATATCAATGCCAGAGATATAGGTATTTACGCTACTAAGCAGGATATAGACGTCGGAGACGATGTAAGCGGAGGCGCTGCCGGCATATACTCTCAAAATTCCAAAATTACTGTTGGCGGAGATGTTACATCTAACGGCGAAGTGAAAAGTAATGCTGCCGGTACTCGTATCAGTTATGCTTCCTATGATGAAACAGGAAGCGGCATCGGAATCATCGCAGATAATGGAAGCAAAATAAGTGTTAAGGGCAGTGTAAATGCTGCTAACAT
>JAEEGH010009234.1_pt1 | contig 23058 bp, 18 predicted proteins | sample 9134181 | NCBI WGS metagenome assembly JAEEGH01 (sample SAMN16246544, study PRJNA631951) | gut metagenome | biome: gut microbiome; feature: rumen; material: DP-attached | host: Bos | place: Iran: Karaj | collected 2018-10
CCACACGAGGCCGTAGGTGTCCTGGCGGAGTCCTTTCTTGCGAACGAAGTCGGTCTTTTTCACCTGATTGCCTTCAGCGTCATAATAGGTCATGCCGAACTTCGAGAGTTTGTTGTTAGGACGGAACTCCTCGTAGTAGCCGTAGCCGTAGGTGTAGTGCAGCGTGGCCGTGGTCGACCAATGCTCGTTGATCTCCCAAGCGGCGGAGAGGAGGTTGTGGTCGTGCCAGAAGTTGTCGGTGGTGCGGTCCCAGAAGGTGCCGTCGTTCATCTGGTAGCGTTGGGTCATGTAGTGGCCGTTCTCGTCCTTGACGAAGTTGCCGTCCTCGTCGGTGACGAGGTATTCGTAGAGCGAGTTGAACTGTCCCAGCCCCACCTTATACATATCGGCGTAGGTCTTGATGCCTGTGTGCTCGCCGTATGTGCCGTCCATGAGGCTGAGGTCGTTGTTGCCAGCCGTCACGCCATTCCAGGCTTGGCCGGTCATCTCGAAGTTACCGATGTTCTTGTAGCGGAGGATGAAGTTCTTGCCCATCCAGGTGAGGCCGCCGTAGTAGCTGCCGCTGCGGCCCTTGGTGCCGTGGATGAAGCCGTCGGTGTGGGTCTCGTGGTAGGCTCCATCGACGATGAGGTGGTTCCACAGCAGGCCCGTGGAGGCCTTGGCACCGAAGTTGAGCGTGTTGAATGAACCGTAGGATCCCGTGATCTCGGCACTCGGCACGAAGGAAGGCTTGGCCGATGTCAGCGATATCGTGCCGCCAAAGGCGCCGTCGCCGTTGGTGGAGCTACCCACGCCGCGTTGGATCTGTACCGATCCGAGCAGCGAGCCGTAGCTGTTCATGTTGGCCCAGAACACGCACTGGTCTTCGGGCGAGTTGAGCGACACGCCGTCGAGGGTCACATTGATGCGCGAGTCGCCGGCGCCACGGATGCGCATATAAGAGGTGCCGGAACCAATGCCGTTCTCACCCCAAGCGATGATGCCTGGCGTCTTGGCGAACAGGAAAGGGAGTTCCTGGCCTGTTTTCGAAAAGTCGTTGAGTTCCAGCTTGTCGATGTTGGTGACGGAGAACGGGGCGTTTTTTTGGACGCGCACGCCGCCTACCACCACCTCGTTAAGCACTTCGTACTTCGTGGTGTCATACACTACCTCGTTGTTTTGAGCATTCACATTTGCCGCGAATAACAATGCGGCGACAACAAAAGAAAATCTTTTCATCTCTTGAACTTTTAGTTTAATAAAATGTGAAGGGGAATGCTTGAATCTATCCAATCCCTACGCCGGCATTACCCGGATCAGGTTAGAGGGTATGTTCTCAGCCTTTTCACCCTGCCGCAGCAGGGGAGGCACCCCTTTGTAATTCGGCGGCAAAAATACAGCTTTTTTCGGAACGCTGATAAAAAAGTGTTATTTTTGCTGACAAAACAAAGGCACACGAGATGCAGATCAATAGGTTTGGATATTATTGGCTGGATACATGGGTGATGGCCAATGGCATACAATTGGCTACGCAAGACTTTTGCGCCCGCAGTCTCAACAAGTCAATCAAACCCCAACAAAATAACACAAATACCCGCAAACTGCCGCCACCAAAGCATTAACTATCTTTGCCTTGACGAAACTCCTTTTGCTCTCGGCAAGCAGCGGCAGCGAGGCATGACCGTCCTGTGAGATGGAGCTGGCCAACAGCACCGAGAAGGGCACTGTGCCCGTAGCAAACAAGGTGACAAACAACAGATGCGGTCCCGACTCGGGGATGATGCCCACCAAGACGGCCAACAGGATCATCCACGGGATGTTGTTGCTGATAAGGGTTTCAATGTCAAAGTAATGCAGTCCGACCTGGATGACAAACAAGGCACCGAAGGTCCAGAGGAAGATGCTCAAGAAATGCTTGCGGATGATGTGTTCCCACAGGTGCTCCTTGACGACATGCTCGGGTGCCGTGGCGATGAACCACACTACGAAGAGGCTCACGACGGCGAAGATGAGGTTCATCCAATACTCGTCGAAGATGTTCAGCTGGGTGTGGACGGCTTCCTCATGCTCATGTTCGTGTTCCAGCATGCCGAAGGCCAAGGCGACGATGAAGAGGATGACACCCAGCAGGAGGGCGATGCGCTCGGCGCTGGCATGGCGCAGGTTGCGCAGCGACGGCTTTTCAGCCTTCTCGTGAGCCCCCTCGTCTTCGTGGTGCAGCTGATAGCCTTCGTCGCAGCCATCGTTATGCTTGCTTTTGCCGGGCTTGGCGAAACGGTCGATGAGCCATCCGGCCAAGATGGCCACCACAAACAATATCGCCATCAGCAACATCGCTTCCTTGGGTATCATGGCGAACATGACGAAGGCTTCGTCTCCCGACGAGGCGATCATCATGGCGATCAAGGCACCGAAGCTCAACAGCTTGTGCGAATACATCGACACGGCGGCAAAACCACCCATACAGCCCGGGATGATGCCCAAACCCGCACCCAAAACCACTTGTCCGAAACGGTTTTGGCGCAGCCGCGAGAACCATTTCCCGTGCGAATGGATGTTGACATACTCGATCATCAGCATCATGATAATCACCAAGCCAGTGATTAAGACGCTGTTTCTCAATACATCCAGAAACAAATGCAAAAACTCGTGCATGGCTTCAAAAATGAGCGGCAAAAATAAAAAGTTTTATCTTTGCAGCAAAATAAAAAGACACGAGACTACGAGACTGCGGGACTGCGAGATGCCCCGAAGTCTCGAAGTCTCGAAGTCCCGAAGTCAAAATACGATGAAAAAAGAAGATTGTTTTTACCTCGGCAAGATCGCCAAGACCCACGGACTGAAAGGGGAGGTGACCATCAAACTCGATGCCGACGACCCCACCGTATATCTCGAGATGAAGCATTTCTTCCTCGAAATCAACAAGGTGCTGACACCTTTCTTCGTGGAGAAGATCACGGCGAGTGGCGACAAGTTCTACGTCGCGGTGCAGGACATCAAGACTGTCGAGCAGGCGCAAAACCTCGTCGGGAAGGCCGTCTACCTGCCCTTGGAGATGCTGCCTCAACTCAGCGGCAAGCAGTTCTATCATCATGAGATCGTGGGCTTCACGGTCGTCGACACCGAGAAGGGCGAGCTGGGACCCGTCACCGAGGTGCTGGAATACCCCACCCAGGCCATCCTGCAGGTAATGAAAGGCAAGAAGGAGGTCCTCATCCCCATTTTGGAACACGTCATCCAAAACGTCGACCGCGACCATAAGATCCTCACCATCACCGCCCCCGAAGGGCTCATCGACATGTATCTGCAATGACCGACGCGCGCCCGTTCCACTTCAAGCACTTCAGCCTCTACCATCACCGTTCGACGATGAAGGTGGGGACCGATGCCATCTTGTTGGGACGCTGGACCGAGGTCAGACCTGCCGACGTTGTCTTGGACATCGGCACGGGCTGCGGCCTGCTGCCCCTGATGCTGGCACAGAAGGGCGTGGCACAGGTGGATGCTGTCGACATCGACAAGGCTTCCGTTGAGGAGGCAACCCTCAATTTCGAAGCCTCGCAGTGGCGCAATCAGTTGCATGCCCATTGTGTAGATATCGTTGATTTTCAAACTGATAAGAGATACGACCTCATCGTCTCTAACCCACCGTTTTTCGTCCATTTCTCGCAGTGCGACTCCGCTCGCAAGAGCCGCGCACGCCATTCCGACGCGGCCCTGTCGTTCGAAGCCCTCTGCGGTGTCGTCCTCCGGCTGATGCAGTCCGACGGGCGTTTCGCCTTGGTGTTGCCCGCCAAGGAGTCGGTGGCATTTCTGAAAGTGGCCGAGTCAATGGGCCTTTTCCTGCACAAACGCCTGTCCATCGTCCCGATAGCAGGGAAGGAGCCTAACCGCGTCAATCTGGAGCTGGGTATGATGCAATGTGCCGATATCCAAGAGGAAACCTTCGTCATCCGCGATGCCGAAAACCAATTCACACCGCAGTACCATGCGTTTCTGAAAGATTATTACCTGGGTTGAGATTGGCATGTAAAAAAAGCCTATCTTTGCCGATTCAAACGCCACCCTTATGGTTTTCTCCGATTTGCTGTTTTTGTTTGGCTTTTTGCCGCTCTTTGCCTTGTGCTATCTCTTGATGGCATGGGTCGACAGGAGGAGAAACCAGCGCAACGGGCAGCGCGAGGCGTTTCGCTTGCGTAATGCGGCCTTGGTGGTGTTCTCACTGCTGTTTTATGCCTGGGGTGAGCCTGTCTACGTGTTGCTCATGCTGGCCAGCGTGGTGGTCAACTATTTCGTCGGTCTCGCCATCGATCGCAACGGGCAGCGACGGCGCAAGGCCGCCCTCGTGGTGGGCTTGGTGTTCAACATATCGGTGCTGGCGGTGTTCAAATACCTGTCGTTCCTCTGCGCCGAGTTGTTCTCTGTGGGCATCCCCGTTGCGGTGCCACGTATCGCCTTGCCCATAGGCATCAGCTTCTATACGTTCCAATCGATTTCGTATCTCATCGACGTCTACCGCAAGACGACGCCGGTGCAACACAGTTTCAAGAACCTGCTGCTCTACATCTCGATGTTCCCCCAGCTCATTGCTGGCCCTATCGTTCGCTATGGCACCATCGCCTCTGAGATTACCGACCGCTGTGTCACGGGGCGCGACTTGGCCGATGGCATGATGCGTTTCTTGCGCGGCTTGGGCAAGAAGGTGATCCTCGCCAACCAGCTGTCGGAGGTTTCGTCGCAGATGCTGACAGGGGCGGGACTTGAAGGCCTGACGACCTTGGGCGCCTGGGTGGGCATCATCGCCTTCACCCTGCAGATCTATTTCGACTTCTCGGGCTACAGCGACATGGCCATCGGTATCGGGCGTTGCCTGGGGTTCCATTTCAACGAGAACTTCGACCATCCCTATTGCTGCAACAGCATCACCGACTTCTGGCGTCGTTGGCATATCTCGCTCGGTAGCTTCTTCCGCGACTATCTCTATATCCCTCTCGGCGGCAACCGTCGCCATCAGGCATTGAACATCATGATCGTGTGGATGCTGACGGGCTTCTGGCATGGCGCCAGCTGGAACTTCCTGCTGTGGGGCGTGTTCTACGGCGTCATCGTGATGCTAGAGAAATACACGGTTTTGAAGGTCTCAAACAAGATTCCGAAGCCCTTGTTGCATCTCTATAGCCTGTTTTTGGTCATCGTAGGCTGGGGCATCTTCTATTTCGAGGACTTCGGACAGATGACGCATTTCTTCAAGGCCTTCTTCGGTCATGGCGCTGCCTCCTCCGACTTCGTCGCCCTCAATATGCTCTCGTCCTACGGATGGCTGTGGGTGGTCGCCATCGTGTGCTGCCTGCCCATCCGCAGCTGGATAGAAAGCTGGGCGACGCGATGGGAGCGTCCCCGGCCCAACCTGGTGCTGGTGACGCACTCGGTATTGGCATTATTGTTGCTGGTTGTCAGTGTGGCCCTACTTGTGGGGTCTACGAGCAACCCATTCCTTTATACGCGATTCTAAAATAAGTACTGAAATATGAAAACACTGAATCAAATCCTTATCGCAGCGGTGATGCTCTTCACAGGGCTGAACTGCGTCACGGCGCAATCACTGTTGCCACAAGACAGCTCCGAACGGAGGGTGACACCATATGTCAACAGGCTCACCCCCAACGCCACCTGCCGTAAGGCGGCCAAGGCGGGCATCATCCTGATTGGCGGCGGCGACACGCTGCGGGCCTGCAACCCGTGCAACCAGCCTGTCGACGGCGGCTTGTCGTATGCCGACATCTGCAACATCTACAAACGCAAGCTGGGCAGCGACGTCAATGTGTACTGCATGCCCATCCCCACGGCCATCGAGTATTACTGCCCCGATGCCGCTAAGAAGTGGACCCACCCCGAGGCTCCCGTCCTGAACAGGATGTTTGCCGCCTGCTCCGACTCGGTCCTTGTGGTCAACATCTACAACACCTTGGGCGACCATGCCGCCGAGCCTATCTTCTCGCGTACCGACCACCACTGGGCACCACGTGGGGCCTTCTATGCCGCCGAGAAGCTGTGTCAGGTGGCGGGCGTGCCTTTCAAGGACCTCTCCAACTACGAGGAGAACCTCATCCCCAATTTTGTCGGCACGATGCCCACATTCTCCGGCGAGTCGGCGGTGAGCAAGGCCAAGGAGAATTTCTATTACTACACCCCGAAAGACTGCGAATACACGACCACCTACATTCAATTCAAGGTGTCGAAACAACAGATCACCGGCGAGAACGCCCCTGCCGAGGGCCCGTTCTTCAAGCCTAACTTCGGGTGCGCCTACAACACCTTCATGGGAGGCGACACCAAGATTACCAAGGTGCATACGGGCGTCGACAACGGCCGCCGCATCATCATCTTCAAGGATAGCTTCGGCAACGCCATCCCGGGCTATCTCTTCTATTCCTTCGAAGAGGTGCACGTCATCGATTTCCGGTATTTCAACCGCAATATCGTGACCTATATCAAGGACAACAAGATCACTGACGTGGTGTTTGCCAACAACCTGACCCACGCCTGTGGCAAGGCCTCGTATAATGCCTACAAGCGTTTCCTGACGCAATAATACCGAACCCATGCGCAAGGACAAGGCTCTCGTAATCGTCGTGGCGCTGCTGATGGCGGCGTTTGTGCTGGTGTTTTGGGCTTTCCCCCGAAGCACATACTCTGAGCTGGAGAAGCGCGAGCTGCGCCAGTTTCCCAAGCTCAGCTGGCAGAGCCTTTGCAATGGGAGCTTCACCTCCGACGTGTCGAACTGGTTCAGCGACAGCGAGCCATTTCGCGATGTCTTCATGACGAGCAGCATGCGCCTGAAGTCGTGGATGGCGATGCGCTGGCATGCCGCCGAAGAGCAGGTAACCTATCACGCGCCGGCACCCGAGGAGGTGACCGAGGTGGCGGAAGAGGTGACGACGTCGCCCCAGGCGACGGTCGGCAACCAACGCGACATCCAGGCATTTCATGGCGAGACACCCGCCCAGGCCAAGATGGAGAACTCGGGCGTCATCGTGTTGGGCTCGGCGCCTACGGCACGCGCCTTGATGGCGTTCAAGAACAAGAAAGGAGGGGAGAAGGGCTTCGCCAAGGTGGTCAACGCTTATCAAGAGGCGTTCGGCCCCGAGGTCGGTGTGTATTGCATGGTGATCCCCACCGCCACCGAGTTCTATTGCCCTGAGTCGGCACGCAGCTGCTCCGAGTCGGAGTTCCCCGTGCTGACCGAGCTCTATGCCCAGATCGACAGCGCGGTGCATGTGGTCGACGTGTATATGGTCCTCGGCAGCCATGCCGACGAGGATGTCTTCCTCCGTACCGACCACCACTGGTCGCCGTTGGGGGCCTATTATGCGGCACGGCAGTTCGCTATGGTGGCCGGCGTCAAAGTGCCGGAGTTGGCTGATTTCGACGCCCACACCATCAAGGGTTATGTGGGCTCCATGTACGGCTTTTCGAAGGACATCGCCGTCAAGAAGTCACCGGAGGATTTTGTGTATTATACGCCTCGCGACGTGAGCTATTCGACGACCTACAGGGTCTATTCGTTGGACAAGGACTACCACATCACGGGCGAAGGCAAGCCCCGCCAGGGCGACTTTTTCGTCACGGTGTCGAGCACGGCATCGGCCTATTGCACCTTCATGGGCTCGGATGCGCGTATCACCAAGGTGAAGACGGATGCCGACAGCCACCGCCGTCTCTTGGTGATGAAAGACAGTTTCGGGAATGCCATACCAGGCTATCTCTTCGACTCGTTCGAAGAGGTCCATGTTGTGGACTTCAGGTATTTCACCTACAACGTCAAGGATTACGTCGCCGAAAACGGGATCACCGACATCCTGATGGCCAACAACATCTCGCAGGTGTGTTCGGGAGCCATCGGCGCGGCCTACAAGCAGTTCCTCAAGAACTGAGTCATTCTTTCTTCATGCCCTCCTTATTCGCCTTGGCGCGGCGTTCGTTGAACATGTAGACCACCCTCAGCGTCACGGTCTCGTTGTACTGATGCTGGAGCGGCTGCACACGGCGGTCGTCGATCTTGAGGTGGGTCTCGGCTTGGTCTTTATAGAAGAGACGCGTGCGGATGGGCACGAGTGAATACTGGTAGCGCAACTCGGCATGGATGCCTTCCCAGATGCGGACCCTCAGGTCGGCGCAGATGCTGAAGTCGTGGGGACGGTAGCTGACCGAGTTGGCCACCACCGCAGGCACCTGGGTCTCGATGTCTTCGTTCTGCGAGTAGCCGGCCTGGTAGATGAGGCTGCACAACTCGTTGATGTCCTTTGCCTTGCTGATGTCGGGGAAGTCGGGATTCTCGTCCCTCCAGTGCAGCTGCCCGTCGCCGATGGCGATGGCGGTGGGGATGCCGTTGATGGACTCTTTGAGGCCGACGAGACGGCCGTAGGAGACACCGAGGCCGATGCTATAGCGGTCTTTGTCGGTCAGGTAGACCATGACGGGCACCTCAGCGTAGTTGAGGCGCAGGTCGTAGGAGCCTGTGAAGAGGCCGAGATGCTGGTTGATGGAGTCGCCTTTGTAGGCGCCTTTCTGGCTGAACAGCACCTCGAGGCCGACGTCCATCCAGCTCGTGATGGGCACCATGGCACCGGCTCCGGCGTTCACGCCGAAGCGCCTGAAGGCATAGCATTCGTCGCCGTCGACTTGGGTGGCGTTGCCGCCCACGAATACCTCGCCTTTGACGATCTGGGCGTGGAGCAGGGCAGGAGCGGCCATCGTGAAGGCCAACAATAGGACAAGTATTCTGAGTCGTTTCATTTTCGTTTCGTTTGGGTAGATAACTTGATCGCGGCGTTTTTTATTGCAAAACACGGTGCAAAAATACAAATTCATTTTCAATTCAACCTTTGCCCCGACACGCTGTAGCGTTTCCCGTCCTTGATGATGACGATATGGCCGTCTTCAAAGATCTTTTGGACAGTCTGCTCGGGCTCTTCCTCGTCATTCTCATCGATGCCGTAGTCTGTTTTTATGATGGGTTCGGACCAGATGATTTCGGATTCGACGCCGTTGAAATACACTTCGCTGATGCCGAAACGGTATTCGCCGGCGAGGGTGCTGTTCCAAGTGAGGTCAAGATAAGACGAGCCGTCAATTTCATCAGCTAACATGACGGTATGCCCTTCATTGTCGGAGCGATAGATGCGGTATCCAACGATTTGAGCAAGTCGGCTTTTGATTTCATAGATGAGAATGGAATAGCCGTTGTTGATAAACATAGCGTCTTTGCCATTGTATTTGGCGATGAATGCCCCAACCCCATAGGTGTAATCCCAGCCTGGATCCAGCAGGGGACGGTCGAGGATGGCATTGTTGGTGATGTCGTAATCGTATATTCCAGGTTCTCTTGATAATAACAAGTGGGGACTCCCGTCTTCGGCGGTGTAGTAACCCGTTCCATAGACATAATCAGGTGCCGACGGGGTGGTCTGGATCAGTTGGCCTTGACGGTTACGAAGCTCCTCTTTGTAATTACGCCCAAGCCAAAAGCCGTCAAAGCCAGGGTCGTAAGTGAAATCTCCGAACCAGATGCCCATATCCGTGCTGTCGATAACGGTTTTGTTATAGAGGTCGATACGGTACATGATTTGAAGACCAGAACGTGAACAATTGCAATAAAAACTGGTACCATCGTATGCCAAACCGACGGCGTTGAAGCCGTTGCCCAGATTGAATTTTTCGACCAACTCTCCGTCCATGGTGTATTTCCCGAAAGCGAAATCAGGTTGGTTCCATTCTCCATAGGTGACGTAGATGTGCTCGCCGTCGGTGACCACGCCGCTGCATTCCTCTTCGGCATCGATTTGTTTTAGGAGAACCCAGTCGGTGTCGGCACGGCTCCATGAGAGATTGACACTTGGGCTGTTTGGATTGTTTGCTTCGGGGTCATAATTGGCTGTGATTTGTCCCACTGGAAGGCAAGAGAAATAGGCCTCGATGTAGGTGGTGTCTTCCTCAACGGAAAAGGTGTATGATGGTTCGCAGGATACGATTTGCCCATTCTTTTTCCAACAATAAAACTGATGGCTCTCGTCAAAGGTTGCAGTTACCGTGCACGAGTCTTCGACATGATATTCTCCAGCACCTGTGATGGTGCCTGCGTTGGATGGAAATGCTGTGACATACACAAGGCAGGGTTCATATTGAGGAACGATGTCGAAAAGGGCATAATTGTCATTGCTGAAGTTGTAACCATTGGGATTCATGTTGCCCAAGGCGTAATAGCCATTGGCTACGCCCCATCCCCAGTTGAAATGGAACAGTCCGTCGTTGTCGTAGCCGTCGCAAACGAAAGAGTGCCCGCCACTTCCAAAACCGACATATTGAATAGGACGGCCCAAGTCAAGATTGTTCGTCAATAGCGTTCTCCATTCTTCATCGCTGTAGTTTGACTTCTTTTCTTTGTGGGCTTGTTTTGAATAATTGAAATACAGTCTCAATGCGTCGACCACGTCACTTGTGTTGGCATTGGAGCCGTTGTTGCTATACATCATTCCCACTGCGACGCCGCAATGGTATAGAAGGGTGGCCACGGCCTCGATTTCCTCTTCGCTTGAGGCGTCAGTCAGCGAGTCGGGCATTTGCTCCCAGTCGTAAGTCGTGTTACCGAAGTCGGCTGAAAGTTGGACACCCAGATTGGAATAGGAATGTGTGCCCCAGCCTGTTGAAGGATAACCCCAATAGCGCATAATCTGTCCCATGGCCACCGCCACGCAGCCTACCTCGGCATGGTCGCAAGGACCGCTCAGGGTGGGGCAGAGGCTGTTGTAAAGGCAGCCTTGGTGCCATTGGCTGGTGAGCAAGGCGGGGACGGCTTTTGCTGACCTGCTTTCATTCAGTCGGCCTTCGGCCTTCACCAGTTCCCATTGTCTCGCCGTGGCCTCGTCTGCTTCGAGTTGGTTTTCGATGCCGTATTGGATCCTCGCGACGAAATCCTGAAAAAAGTCTTCCATCTGTATGGGGACATTGTTGGGGTCGAAACGTCCTTCGTGGGAATAGCCGATGATAGGCGTCTCGCAGTCGTCGGCCGAAACGATGACGAAGCCGTCCGTGGTGTTGAAGACATAAAAGGCGGCCACATTACTATCTGTCCGATAGATCATTGTGAGTTGCAAGTCTTCAGTCTTCATGAATTTGGCTGCGACAGCCTTGACAGTCTCAAAGTCTACGGGATTTGCCATCGAGCATAACGACAAGCCGATCATGGCAAGGCAAAGTGTGAGAAAACGTTTCATGTGTTATTATCGGTTTAGAGTTTCATTGTCAAACTGATACGGTTTCTGTTGGTGTCCACCTCCAACACCTTCACGCGTACCTTCTGGTTGAGGTGCACCACCTCATTGGGGTCTTTGATATAATGGTCGGCCATCTGGCTGATGTGGACGAGGCCGTCTTGATGCACGCCGATGTCGACGAAGGCACCGAAGGCGGTGATGTTGGTGACGATGCCGTTGAGGGTCATCCCAACGCGCAGGTCGTTGATGGTGCGGATGCTCTTGTCGAACTCAAAGGCCTCGAAGCTCTTGCGTGGGTCGCGGCCAGGTTTGTCCAACTCGGCGAGGATGTCGTGGATGGTCTCCAAGCCGAAATGCTCCTCCACAAACTCCTCCGGCTTGATCTTCGCGATGAGTTCCTTGTTGCCGATGAGGTCTCTCACCTTCACGCTTAACCGTTTGGCCATCTTCTCCACGATGTGGTAACTCTCGGGGTGGACAGCGCTTTGGTCCAAGGGGTTGTCGCCGCCGTGGATGCGCAGGAAGCCTGCGCATTGCTCGAAGGCCTTGTCGCCGAGGCGTGGCACCTCGTGGAGCTGCTTGCGGCTCTTGAAACCGCCGTGTTCTTCGCGGTAGGCGATGATGTTGGAGGCCAGGGTGGGACCGACGCCGCTGACATACGACAGCAGCTGCTGGCTGGCGGTGTTGAGCTCCACGCCGACGGCGTTGACGCAGCTCTCCACGGTCTGGTCGAGGCTCTCGCCGAGTTTCTTCTGGTCCACGTCGTGCTGGTACTGGCCTACGCCGATGCTCTTCGGATCGATCTTCACCAACTCGGCTAACGGGTCCATCAGTCGGCGACCGATGCTGACGGCGCCACGCACGGTGATGTCGTAGTCGGGGAACTCGTCGCGGGCAATCTTGGAGGCGGAATACACCGAGGCGCCACTCTCGCTCACCATCACGGCCATCAGGTCGCGGTCGAACTTGATGCTACGGATGAAGTCCTCGGTCTCGCGTCCCGCCGTGCCGTTACCGATGGCGATGACCTTGATGCGGTAGGCATCCACGAGGCTCTTGATCTTACGCATGGCCCCCACCGTGTCCGACTTGGGCGGGTGGGGGTAGATGGTCTCGTTGTGGAGCAAGGCACCTGTCTCGCTCAGCACCACCACCTTACAGCCCGTTCTGAAGCCAGGGTCGATGGCGAGGACGCGTTTCTGACCCATCGGGGCGGCGAGGAGCAGCTGTTTCAGGTTCTCGGCGAAGACGCGGATGGCGGTCTCGTCGGCTTTCTCCTTATAATAATTGCGGATCTCGGTCTCGATGCTCGGCTCCAAGAGGCGTTTCCATGAGTCGGCGATGGCCTCGCGAACGAGTTCGGAGGAGGCGTTGTCGTTCTTCAGGAAGATGCTCTCCAACGAGTCCAGCACGAAATCGTCGTCCACCTTGATCTTCACCCTCAGCATGCCTTCCTCCTCGGCGCGAAACAGGGCGAGGATACGGTGCGAGGGCGCTTGTGAGATGGGTTCGCGGAAATCGAAATACTGCTGGTAGGTCTTGCCTTCCTCTTCCTTGCCGCGGATGACGGTTGAGCTGATGTCGCCCTGCATGTGGAAGATCTTGCGGATGCGGTTGCGTCCGTTGATGTTCTCGGAGACCCACTCGGCCATGATGTCCTTGGCGCCTTGCAGGGCTTCTTCCACGTCGTTGACGCCTTTGCTGGCGTTGACATAACGTGCGGCGAGGCGGTCGACGAAGTCCACGTTCTGCGCCATGATCTGTGCGGCGAGCGGCTCCAGCCCTTTCTCGCGGGCGATGGCGGCGCGGGTGCGGCGTTTGGGCTTGTAGGGGAGGTAGAGGTCTTCTACCTCTTGCAAGGTCTTGGCGTTGAGTATCTTCTGCTCCAGCTCGGGCGTGAGCTTCTCCTGTTCGCGGATGGAGGCGATGACGCTTTCCTTACGCTTTTGCAGTTCGATGAGTTGCTCTAAGCGTTTCTGCACGGCGGCCACATTCTCTTCGTTCATCGTGCCTGTCATCTCCTTGCGGTAGCGGGCGATGAAGGGGATGGTGGCGCCTTCGTCGAAGAGACGAATGACGTTGGCCACATGATGTGCGGCCAGGTTGAGTTCCTGCGCGATTTGCGGGGCGAAGTCTATGGTGTTGGGCATGTTTTCGGGTTTAGGAGTGCAAAAATACGTTTTTCTATGAGATTAATTGTTTATCTTTGCGCCAAATTGTAAAAACTATGTCAATACTATTGTTACTCTTCGGTTTGCTGGGAGGATGCCTTCTGGCTGTCATCGTCGGATTGGTCGGCTCGCGCCGCCGCATCGGTTTTGGATGGGCTTTCCTGCTCTCCGTGGTCTTCTCGCCCCTGGTGGGCCTCATCGTGACGCTGTGCACTCCTCGTCTCCCCAACAGGGACCGCAAATGGGGTTGCTTGGGCGGCTTGATAGGTTTCATCGTGGCTGCACTCCTCGTGGTGCTGTTGTTCGTCCTGATGCCAGATTTGTACGAGCAACTGCAGGCGTGGATCCAATCTTTGAGATGATATGATCAAGAACCTCATTTTCGACTACGGTGGCGTGCTCCTCGACTGGAACCCGCATTACCTTTATGACCCTTATTTCGGCGATAGGAACAAGGCCGAATGGTTCCTCAACAACATCTGCACCTACGAGTGGAATGCCCAGCACGACAACGGCAAACCCATTGCGGAAGGTGTTGCGGAACTCATCGCCGAGCATCCCGAGTGGGAAAAGGAGATTGAGCTGTATTACGGTGACTTCATGAAGATGATGGGCGGACAGATTGAAGGCATGGAGGGGTATATCAAGGAGCTGAAAGCCCAAGGCTTCCGTGTGTTCGGGCTGTCCAACTGGTCGGAGGAGACCTTTGCCTTGGTAAGGCCGGTTTATCCTGTCCTCAACCTCATGGAGGATATGGTGATTTCAGGCATCGAGCGGGTGATGAAGCCCGACCCAAGGATTTTCCAACTGGCCTTACAACGCTTCGGCATCAAGGCCGAGGAGACGGCTTTCATCGACGACAACCCAAATAATGTCGCTGGGGCGAATGCCTTAGGAATCAAAGGGATATTGTTTGTGGGGAGAGAAAAACTTGAAGAAGTGATTCATAGGATTGCTTCGCAAGAAATCGTTCAAAAATCATAATTAAAACCGTTCAAAATCTTTGTAATAATGAAAAAACTTGCTGCGAAATATACTATCCTTTCTCTATTCCTAGTTGCTTTTGTCGGAGAAACCCTTGGCCAAAAAACGGATTGGGAAGAGGAGAATTTGCAAGGCAAGGTCAAGAAATACGAGTTGTTTTCTTATGAATTTAATATAAGCGATTCTATTAACCATGATGAGTTCATGGATAAGTTTTATCAATGTGGGTTTGATGCTGATAGGATGATTCGGTTTGCGGACAGCATCAATAGCAAGATAGTTAAAGATAGAGAATTCTATTGGCTTAGAGAGTATGATTCAGTGGGGAATTACACAAGATCGGGTGATAATATCTATTATAATGAGTATGATAATCAAGGACATTTGTTGAAAATGATAATTGATTATGGTAATTCGCCTAACGATACCATTTTTTATTCATGTAAATTCGATGAAGCGGGAAGGCTTGTTGAAGAAAAACGTCAGAATCGTTCAGAACATTGGACATACGATTCGGAAGGTCGGCTTTTAGAACGCAAAGTCTTTGAAGGTGAGGATATGATAGAACATTACACACTGAAGTATGACAAAAAAGGTGTTTTGCGCAAGTCGGAGGGACGTGGTGGTATCTTAAGAAGGGATGCTAAGTCTTATTGTGAATATGATTCGAAAGGGAATGTTGTTTTTGAGCGGAGGGAGAACACAGGTTTGGAAGATATAATTGAAAGAAGAATAAAATACAAGTATGACAGGAATGATAGCATAATAAAAGAAAAATGCAGGGCGACGCAATGGCGGCATACAGATATTAGGTCTGAGGGCGACAGATGGCAAGAAACGGATTCGACCGGTCAAGTTGTTGATTATGTGAATTATAAGATAACAAGAATAAATGATAAGAAAAAGTGGAAAGAAGAGAGAATAGTTACACGAAATGCCGAAGGGTTTCCTATTAAAGAAAGATATGTTCAAAAAAACAGTTTCGGCAAAACGGTGTCGCTTAGTGATTATGACAATTTTGGCAGGATAACCAAATATGAAGAATTCCATAACGATGATCCAGTTCCTTGCGTGGTGATAAAATACAAGTATGATGAATTGGGTAGGGAAGTTGAAAAAGAAAGAATAGACCATCGGTTTTCGCAATTCCGTAAAGAAGTGTGGCGGTATCATAAAGACACGAATGATTACTCTTATTATGCCACTTATGATGGAGCAAACTTTGGTTTTTCACACGAGAGCCTGTTTTTCTTTGACGACCATGACAATTGCATAGCTCACATACAATGGATGCCGACTCCAGAAGGCTCAGGGTATTGTTTCAATGTGTTCAAGTTTGAGTATTACGAGTAAATGACAATGCAAATTGTTGATTTTGAAAGAATTTTGAAAACAGATTTTTGAAAGATTTCTTGCCGAAGGCAATACCAAAACAAAGCAAAATGAAAATCCTCTCAGTAGAACAAATAAGAGAAGCCGACCGCTACACCATTGAGAACGAACCCATTGAGTCCGTTGATTTAATGGAACGCGCCGCCACCAAGGTTTTTGAGTGGCTCTATCGCCGCACGCCGCGCGAGAAGACCATCAAGATCTTCTGCGGCATGGGCAACAACGGCGGCGACGGCCTCGTGGTGGCCCGACTGCTTAACGAGCAAGAGATTGTCCCGCAGGTGTTTATGGTGCGCTGCTCGGATCAGATGAGCCACGACTGCGAGGTGAACTACTACCGCCTGATGAACGAGACCAAGGTGCCGATGTTCGACATCCTCAGCGAGGACGACTTCCCGAAAGTCGACGCCAATGACGTGGTGGTCGACGCCATCTTCGGCTCGGGTCTCAACCGTCCGCCGCAGGGCATGACCGCCGACCTTATCGCCTACCTCAACCAGACCAAGGCCATCCGTGTGGCCATCGACATCCCTTCGGGCCTCTTCGCCGACCAGCCCAGCGCCTTGGGCTTCATCTTCAAGGCCGACTATACGCTGACCTTCCAAAATCCCAAGCTGGCTTTTCTGCTGCCCGAAAACGACCCGTATGTGGGCCGATTCGAGGTCTTGGACATCGGCCTGCACTCGCGCTATCTCGAAGAGGTGGAGACCCACAACCTGCTGACGGTAAAATCAATGGTAAAGCCGATACTGCACAACCGCACAAAATACTCCCACAAAGGCACTTACGGCCATGCGTTGCTCATCGCTGGCTCCGAAGGCAAGACGGGCGCGGCTTTGCTGGGCGCGAAATCCTGTCTGCGCACGGGTGTCGGCCTGTTGAGCGTACACCTGCCCAAGATGGCACAACTGCCTTTGCAGACCGCCATCCCCGAGGCGATGATCGACCCCGATGAGTCCGAGAACTGCTTCTCTACATTCGGGCATCTGGAAGCCTTTACAGCGGTGGGCGTAGGTCCCGGCTTGGGCAAGGCCGACGACACCGAACGCGCCTTGAAACGCCTCATCCAAGAGGTGCAGGTGCCGCTCGTCATGGATGCCGACGCCTTGAATATCCTCTCCGACAACCCGACTTGGCTGCCGTTCCTGCCTGCCAAAACTATACTGACACCGCATCCCAAGGAGTTTGAACGCCTGGTGGGGAAGACCTCGACCTCGTTTGAACGCCTTGAGAAGCAACGTGAACTGGCAACCAAATACAACCTCATCGTCATCGTGAAAGGCGCGCACACCACCGTCGCGATGCCCAACGGCACCATCTTCTTCAACACCACGGGCAACCCGGGTATGGCTACGGCCGGTAGCGGTGACGTGCTGACAGGCATCATCCTCTCGCTCTTGGTGCAGCGTTATTCGCCCGAGGAAGCCGCCGTGTTGGGTGTCTATCTCCACGGCCTTGCTGGCGACCTTGCCGCCGAAGAGATAGGGCAGGAGGCATTGATGGCTTCCGACATCACGGAGCATTTGGGTAAGGCGTTTGCCGTACTTCGTGCGAAATAATTGATGTAATTTGTTGTGAATGAAACATATATTGAGCCATAGAATCATCTCTATCTGCCTGATGCTGTGCCTCGGCATGGCGAGGGTGTATGCCCAAGACTGTGGCTGTACCGACCCGAGGGCGCTCAACTACAACCCCGAAGCCACCGTGAACGATGGCAGCTGCACCTATGCCCAGACCACCGTGACGCCGTATTATTCTACGAACCTGGATGAGAGGCTCAACGGCAGCTCGGGGGCGGTGTTCTTCGACGGTATGCTGTTCACCCACAACGACCACAACGACCGCAGCCTCTTCCAGATCGACACCACCGACGCCCACATCTTGCGACAGCTGCAGTTTGCAGGCATCCCTTATCATGATGTCGAGGACTGCGACCACGACAGCCTCTATGTATACCTCGGCGACATGGGCAACAACGTCTCTGGCGACCGTACCGACCTCCATTTCCTGCGCATCCTGAAGAGCTCGCTGTTTTCCGACCATCCGGTGATCGACACGGTTTGGTTCTCCTATTCTGACCAGACCGATTTCACCCCACAGGAGAGTAACACCACCGACTTCGACGGTGAGGCCTTTGTCGTCGTCGGCGACAGCATCTATATCTTCTCCAAGCAATGGACCACCCATCATACGACGTTGTACGCCATGCCCAAGACCGCGGGCACCCATGTGGCCCAACGCAAAGGCGAGTACGACGTCAACGGCTTGGTGACCTCGGCATGTTATCTCCCCGATGAGCGGCAGGTGGTGCTCTGTGGATATAGCAGTACCCTCCAGCCGTTTCTCGTGCTGCTCTACGACTACCGCGGCACTGACTTCTTCTCGGGCAACAAGCGGAAGATCAACTACAACCTGCCGTTCCATCAGGTGGAGGCCATCACGCATCGCGGTGCCTGGCATTTCTATCTCACCAACGAGCAAATCTCGAGGTATGGCGTCAGAGTCGCGGCCAAGTTCCACAAACTCAACCTGTCGGCCTATCTCTCGCCCATGGATCCCCAGAGCCTGCCGGAGACGCCGGAGGCCTTGGACTTCGAGGTCTTCCCCAATCCAGCGAATCATACCCTGTACGTCGTGGGCACACGCTTCGTCTTTGGGGAATACGAGATCTTCAACGACTTCGGCCAGCTCATGCAGAGAGGACGATGGCAGAGCGGCATGTCGGAGGTCAGACTGCCGTCGCTGCCTGATGGCGTCTATATCATCAAAGTGACCGCTGACGGCCAGAGCGTGGCGAAGCGTTTTGTCATTGAATAGCTACCGATATGCTGAAGACTACCATAACGAACCGTGAGATCTGGCGCATCGCCTATCCCATCATGCTGGGTAACCTGGCGCAGACCATCATCACCTTCACCGACACTGCCTTCTTGGGCCACCTCGGCACCAACGAGTTGAGCGCCTCGATGATGGCGGGCCTCTATTACTTCGTCTTCACCACCTTGGCGATGGGCTTTGCCGTGGGCATACAGATCTTCATCGCGCGGCGTTACGGCGAGGGCGACTACAAGAAGATAGGCGTGGTGTTTCAGCACGGGGCCTTGTTCGTTCTGGGGTTAGGCATCTTGCTGTTCGGCATCCTGTTCTTCTTCAGCCACAGGCTGTTGCATGTCATCATCGAGTCGGAGAATATCTATGTGGCGGCAAATGAGTACCTGCGTTTCAGGCAGTTCGGCATCTTCTTCGTGGTGTTCAACTTCCTGTTCCGCTCGTTCTATGTCGGCATCAGCAACACCCGTGTCATCACCTATTCGACCCTCCTCATGGCCGTCGTCAACATCTTCTTCGACTGGGCTTTGATCTTCGGTCACGCGGGACTGCCCGAGATGGGCATCGGCGGCGCGGCCTTGGCCTCGCTGATGGCTGAAGTCACGGCATTCTGTTTCTTCTGGATCTTCACCTACGTCAAGATACCGCACGAGGAATACGGCATGTTCCGTTGGCACCAGTGGCAGCCCGACCTGATGGGTAACATCCTGAAGGTGGCCTTCCCGAGCATGATACAGCGCCTGTTCTCGTTCGGTACCTGGTTCATCTTCTTCGTCATGATCGAGAAGATGGGGGAGATGGCCATCGGCATCTCGTCGGTGGTGCGCAGCACCTATATGATCCTCATCATCCCGTGCTTCGCCTTCGCCGCCACCGCCAACACCCTGACGAGCCGCATCATCGGAGAGGGCAAGAGCGACGAGGTGATGGCGACGTTATGGAAGGTGGTGAAAAACAGCCTGTTGTGCTCCTCTATCTTGGTGATTGTCACCTTCATCGTGCCGCAGCTGGTGCTGCATATCTACACCGATGACATGGCCTTGGCGCAGGCAGCGGTGCCGTCGGTCTACGTCATCGCGGTGGCCACTCTGTTGGGCACCGTCGCGATGGTCTTCTTCGAGGCCGTCTCGGGCACGGGCAACACCACGGCGGCCATGGCTTTGGAGTTTGGCGTGCTCATCGTCTACATCGTCTATGTCTTCCTGATGTCGAAGACCTCCACGGTGGCCGGCGTTTGGACCGCCGAGTGCGTCTATAACGTCCTCATCGGCGTGATTTCAATGGTTTACATCTGGAAGGCCAACTGGGGGAGGAAGAGGATTTGAACGGAGGTTGAGACCTCCGATGAAGTAGGGTCGTCGTGATGCTTTTTGTACGGAGGTTGAGACCTCCGATGAAGTAGGGTCGTCGTGATGCTTTTTGTACGGAGGTTGAAACCTCCGATGAAGTAGGGTCGTCCCTTCGGGACTTGGATAATATTGGGCTACAATATTTTGGCTACAAATACGTTTCCAATACCAAAAAAGTTGTAATTTTGCTCTTCACTTTAAAATGAATAATCATGAAACGAATTCTCTTTGCTGTAATGACTCTTGCGGTGCTTTGCGCCTGCAACGACAATGACAAAGTATGTACCATCAGTGGAACCTTGACGGATCCGGTGGATTCCGTGCGACTGGTGGATATGTCGGGCGAACAATTGGATGTCGCCGCCGTAAAAGACGGTGCCTTTACCCTGAAATGTGAGATCGACCCTGAAACCGGTGTCAGCATCATCAGGGGTGCAATGCCTACGGATGACTATTATTATACGGAGGAGGCTAAGTCCTACGATCCCATCCCGCTCATACCGGATGTAAAGAAGATTTCCGTTACCGTGACCGATAGCGTTCCTGTTATAGCAGGCAGTCCGCTGTCGACAGAGATTCAAGAGTTCCAGCAATGGGCCATGAGTGCGTTTTTCGAGAATATGGAAAACGTTATGGCGATGATGGCGGATGGTGACTCGATAGGTGCTGAAACCCAATATGCGGAAGGAATGCGTCAGATGGCAGGTCACTGCCGCGAAGTCTATCAGAAGCATAAGTCCGATGCCATCGGAGTTCAGGCTTTGAGCCTTTTGGTGGATTTTGTTGACAAGGATGAATATATCGCCCTTTATGAACAAGGCGGGAAAGCCGTCAAAGCCGATGCCAATCTGGGTGGTTATTATGAGCACTTGCAGTCGCTGCCCGAAGAGGGGGTGATCACGCTGCTCGAAAGTGGTGAGATTGCCAAAGAGCAAGGCACCTTTGAAGACTTTGTGGGCGCTGGAAACTACACGCTTGTGGATTTCTGGGCCTCGTGGTGTGGTCCCTGCAGGGCCGAGGCGCCCAATGTGGTGGCCGTTTACGAGAAGTATCACGACAAGGGCCTGGTCGTCATCGGCGTGCCAGTGAACGACAAACAGGAAGCCTCGGAGAAGGCCATGAATGACCTGGGTATCCATTATCCTCAGGTGCTTGACCCGTCGATGGCTCTGGCCGAAAGGTTCAATGTCGAGGGCATCCCTTACATCATCCGCTTTGCTCCTGACGGCAGCATCGTCGCGGCCAATCTGAGAGGTGCCCAAATCGAAGAGGCGGTGAAAAAGGTGCTGAAGTGATGGATCCTATGCGTCAAAAATTACTCGAAGGATCAGAGTCATTCATGCTTGATGATCAACCTGTTGGCTTCTCTGTAATTGACTTTTGGCGATTTCAGTTCTCCAATGTCTGGGATATACAAGATCAGATTGCTGAATTTATTGTTGCACAAGCACTTGGTCAATCGAAACCGTTTAACAAAAATGGTTGGACATTATGGGACATTAATTATCGTGGTCGGCGTATTGAGGTGAAAGAAACTGCCTACTATCACTCATGGCGTACTGACGGGAAAGTATCTGAGCAGCGCACATTTAGCATCACCCAGGCACATTCGAGTTACAAAGTCAAGTCCTCAGCTTTAGGTCGCCAAAATGACATCTATGTGTTTTGCCTTAATACAGGCAAGACCCAAGAAGATTCGAATCCGCTTGTTTTGGATCATTGGCGTTTTTGGGTGGTGCCTACCGAAATAATCAATCAAGCTTGTGGAAATAACAAGACCATAAGCCTTGGCCGGCTGCGTAAATTGACTGGTTTGAAGGATGGTGTCAGTTATGATGAGATAAAAACAATGGTTGATAGATATTGCAAATAGTATTATTTGGTTCAATCCGTCTCAAACGCCCACCTTTCGTCATACTCTATGCCCGCCTCATCCAAGAGATGCTTGTATTCGTCTTTCCAGTCTGTTCTGTGGTGATGCTCCGCTTGGGTTCGGATATAGTGAACCACATTGTCAAGCGCGTTGTAACTCACAGAGAAGGCTCCGTAGCCTGCTTGCCAACAGAAGCCTTCGTAGTATTGCTCGTCTAGCGTTTTGATCCACTTGCTGCTATATGCCTTGATGGTCTTCACGAATTCGGATAGGGTGATGGTCTTGGGCAAGGAGGTCAGGATGTGAATATGGTTGCCGATACCACCTACCTCTATGGCAATACCTCCCATTTCCCGGATGATGCCACCAATGTAGGCGAAGACTTGACCGAGGTCTTCATCTCGTATCTCCATGCTGTAGTACTTGATGTGAAAGACGATATGGATGTCGTTTCTTGCGAGTGAGCTTCCCATGATGGTTGTACTTGTGTTTATACTATCTATCGCCCCTTCAGGGCTTCTTCGGGTTGTCGCCCGCTGCGCGTGTCAGCATCCCTGCTCTACATGGGCTGCTGTCGCGCTGGGCGAGGGTTGCACCCCCGCTTGTGGTAGGGCCGTCCTTTGACTTCGTCGAATCTTCGATTTCAGGACTCTGACGGACTGCCTAGAACTTTGAAGCGCAAAAGTAGGAAAACTCTCTGAATAGAGTAGGGGCGTGATGAAAAAAGATGCAAATCTTCTTCAGAGATTCAACAAAGCCCTGAAAGGGCGGCAAGACAATATCGGAGGTTTCAACCTCCTCGTACAAGTAAGGAGTCCAACAGTCTCCACCCAAGCCCAGTAACCGTAGTTCTGATGAAGCCAATGAGCAGCCAGCCAACATCGGGCAGTTTCTGTATTTAGAAGAAAGTGTCAGTAAACCAACAATATATCCGACAGCAAACGACAACAAACGACTACTGTCGACTACAAACGTTTAATCAACGGCTTACTCTTGACAAGTTTAGTTGTTTTGCAGCATCAAATCTTTCAAACGATGGAATACTGCATTTCAACAATCATGGATAAAAATGGGACTGGAAAGAAAACATCTGGTCTGCTTCCGAATTGCAGAATGAGGAACCGGCTTCCAGTAATACTTCGCAACCTGCAACAAATGCCGATAAAGAGGCAGGCTCAAACGGTACTGTATCCGATGTTTCCCAA
>JAEEGH010009235.1_pt1 | contig 23055 bp, 17 predicted proteins | sample 9134181 | NCBI WGS metagenome assembly JAEEGH01 (sample SAMN16246544, study PRJNA631951) | gut metagenome | biome: gut microbiome; feature: rumen; material: DP-attached | host: Bos | place: Iran: Karaj | collected 2018-10
CTCCTCCCTCATACCTTCGGGCATGAATCGGAGGAGCGTTTTTGTGATGGTATTCAGCATGGCCTGGCGGATGTAGTCCTCGCGGATGTAGAGCGACACACGGCGCTGCGACAGATAATCGCCCTCGATACGGCGCACATTCTCGCGCTGCGCATCAGAAAGGAACGGCAGGTGCATCTCGGGGATAATGGTAAAACCGCCATTCTCGTCAACGATACGTATCAAGGTATCGATACTGCCGGCCTCGTACACCCTGCGGCCCTTGGTGCGCGCCTTGCAAAAGCTGAAGGCACTTTCGCGCAGGCATTGGGCATCGCGCATAATCCACATTTTTTCGTGTTCCAGATTCTCGGGACGGAACACAGGCAGCTTGCGCCAGCAGTCGGCCGAGAGATACACCATAAAACGCTCGGTATAAAGCGGTATCTCGAGTATGCCCTGGTGCGTATTGCCGCTGATGGCGATAGCGGCATCAATATGCCCCAGCTGCAGTTCGGTAAGCATGGCATCGCCTTTCAGCTCGTTAATGGCCAGTCGTACCTGCGGATAATCCTCGGTATAAAAACGTATAAACTTGGGCAGGATATAGGGCGAGATGGTGGGGCCTACGCTCAGTCGCAAATCGCCTGCTACATCACCCTTGTCTTCGCTCACCAACTCGTTAATGCGCTCAGCCTCAGCAATAGCACGCTCGGCCTGACGGATAATTTTTTCGCCGGCAATCGTGGGCGTAACACTCTTGTTGCTACGCTCAAAAATGCGCACGTCGAGTTCGTCTTCCAACTTTACCAACATGGCACTCAGGGTGGGTTGTGAAATGCCACAGGCATCGGCAGCCTTGGCAAAACTACGGTAGCGATCGATAGCTACAATGTACTTCAGTTGCTGTAATGTCATACGTTCCTGCGTTTACAATAGATTACATCGATGCAAAGATAGATAAAATAATTCGTATATCTATCAAAATATGCGTAATTTTGCACCGAGAAAACAAAAAATAACATTCATTATGGCACAAGAAGAAACAAAAAAGAAAACAACAAAGAAGCAGTTCCATCGCCACTTTGAAACGCCAGGGCGACCACTGTATTGGATTATCATCGCCTATATCATACTTGGCTGGTTTTTCCCAGTAATCGGTTTGGCGGCTATCATCTGCATGATTGGTCCCGTGCTGTTCAGCATTTGGAAGGGTCGCTGGTGGTGCGGTAACGTTTGTCCGCGAGGCAATCTGTACAGCCGACTGCTGTCTAAATACTCGCCCCACAAGGATATACCTAAGTTTGTGCGCACCTTTGGGTTCCGCCTGTTCATGGTGTTCTTCATCTTTACCATGTTCGGCATCCAGCTGAGTTTTGTACCCTGGAGCGAAGGCGGACTGGCCATGTGGGCTGGCATCGGTATGGTGTTCTGGAAAATTATTGTAGCTACCACTATTGTTGGTGTAGTATTGGCATTTATCTACGCCCCACGCACCTGGTGTACATTCTGTCCCATGGGAACCATCTCGAACTGGGTATCGCCCAAGCACGCACCACTGCCCAAGGCATTTACTAATGTACACGTATCGAGCGCCTGCCAGATGAAGTGTAAGAGCTGCGCCCGCGTGTGCCCCATGCAGCTCACCCCGTACGACTCACGTGGTCAGGAATCGGGCTATCTGGATCCCGACTGCATCAAATGCGGCAAGTGCACCCTGGCCTGCCCCACAAAGATAGCAGAACTAAGACATTGAAAATTCTTTGCAAGCAAAGCGAACAAGTTCGAGCGAAAGATTAAACATTATAGATTATGGAGAATATAAAAGATTATCAGCAGTATCTGAAGGGTTACAACTATACAGGTAACATACCTGTTATCATCGATTTCTACGCCACATGGTGCGGTCCCTGTCAGGCCATGTCGCCCATGCTTCAGCGTCTGGCAAAAGAGTACGAGGGCCGTATCAAGGTGCTAAAGGTAGATGTCGACAAGAATCAGGCATTAGCCGCAGCAGCCCGCATCATGTCTATTCCCACCTTTTTCTTTATTAATAAGAACGGCGACATACAACGCCAAGTGGGTGGCATGCCCTATCAGCAGCTCAGCGCATTAGCCGAACAGATTATTGCCTAACACAAAAATCACAATAAAGCATTGAAATAATGCGAATGAAAGTCTCAGACATGATTGTATGTCTGAGATTTTTTGTATATTTGCGGCCAAATAACAATTGATTGCCATGACAGAGATTGTAGATAAACTGCTGCAGGCGCCCATGTTTGAGGGGTGCGACAGGAGGGTGCTGGAGGATTTTCTTGGCACAGCCCATCACCGCATTCGCCGTAGGGATGCCGGAGAGATGATAGCCTACAGGGGCGACAAGTGCGACGAGGTGCTGCTGTTGGTCGAAGGTTCGGCTTACAGCACCATGAGCGGCGACGACAAGGAGGTGGTAGTTGAGCAGTTTAAAGGTCCGTTGGTACTGGCGCCAGCCTTTGTGTTTGCCACCAAAAACGTAATGCCAGTAAATGTTACGGCCCAAACGCCCTGCGCCATTCTGTATATCAACAGACACGATTTCATGGATCTGCTACATCGCGACAGCACGCTGATGATGAACTTTATACAGATTATCTCCAACCGCTGCCAACGACTGAGCGAGCGTCTGAACGATTTTGCCGTGCAATCACTGAAGGAGCGAGTGATGGACTATCTGCAGCAACATCAGCGCATCGACAATGTAGGTTGGCTGAGCCGTGTGCTTGGTGTGGCCCGTCCGTCGCTATCTCGCGTACTGTCGGAACTCAAGGCCGAAGGCATTATCGAGCGCACGATTGATGGCATAGAACTAAAAAAAGGGCGTTAAAAATCCCAAAATGTAACATACGTTACCACACGCTATAAATAAAGGTATATTTTTGCAGCATCGAAAAGTATTAATTGGAAACGTAAGATGAAAGATTTTAAGCAAACAATGACCGAGGCCCAAGGATGGCCAATGGACAAGCTGGTAGATTACATTATGGACAACTACCACGAGGGATGTGTGATGCGTGTGGACAGTATGCGCCGTGAGGCTGAGATGCTGAAGAATCAGGAGGGTGCCGTAGATATGCAGCTGGTAGCAACGCTGCTGGGCGAGAGCTATGACGACCTCTCGAACCATTTCCAGAAAGAAGAGGGCATTCTGTTTCCCTATATCTGCGAGTTGCAGATAACACTTGATGGCGGCTACGAGGTGCAGGCTTTTCATTGCGGTTCGGTGCAGTACCCCATCCGCGTAATGATGATGGAGCACGGCGGCGAGTTGGATCGTTACGATCGCATCATGGGCATTATGAAGCAACAGCAGGAGCCATTCGCATCGTCGGAGGCATGCAAGCAGTTCACCAACAAGCTTGAGGGATTCACAGCATGGCTTGGCGAACATATCAAATTAGAAGATGAAATACTATTCCCACGTGCCATCGCGGCAGAGGGAATGCCAAAGATAGAATAGAATAAAAATGAGAAAAGTAAGCAGGCAGATGGATGCCGCCTTTGCACTGGAGGTGCTGGACAAGGCTCCATACGTAACAGTAAGCATGACGCGACCCGACGGGACTCCTTACGGATTGCCCCTGTCGCTGGCGCGTACCGACGAGAAAACGTTTTATTTCCACTGTGCCTTGGAGGGCGACAAGTTGGATTGCATAGCACATCAGCCGACGGTATTCCTGTCGGCAGTTACCAAATGTGCACCAACTGTAGGACCTAAAGACGGCAGTTTTACCCTGCAATTCAAATCGGCCACTGCCGTAGGTAAGGCTGAGCTGGTGACCGATCGCGAAGAGAAGATAGCCGGATTGCGCGCCATCAGCGAGCGATTCCTACCCCACCACATGGATGCGTTTGATGATGCCATCGCCCGCAGCCTTGACCATACCGCCGTAGTTCGCATCACCCTGACCGAGCCCCCCGTTGGCAAGCGCAAGCAGTACGACAAGCAGGGCGAAGAACTCAAATACGGCCGTATGGAATAGCAAAATTTGCGAATTAACATCATTTTAGCCCAAAAAGTGGCTAAAAATTTGGAAGTTTAGAGTTTTATTCGTATATTGCACCCCAAATACCAATAACGAATGAAGCTGAAAGATTTCTTTGCGTTTAAGGACTGGCTATCTTATCGACAGAAGGTGGGTTTGCTGGTTATAGCGGGCGTCGTATGCGGCCTCGGCGGATTATTTATGTATCTGCTCAGGGCGCATACCTATTTTATAGGCGATAACCCGTCGGCCTGCGTTAACTGCCACATTATGACCCCTTACTACGCCACATGGAGCCACTCCTCGCACGGACGTATCGACGACCAGAAGAACGGTGCCACGTGCAACGATTGTCATGTGCCTCATCAGAACTTAGCTTTTTATTATGGTTTCAAGGCGGTAGACGGCTTGAAGCACACGGCTTATTTCGTGGGTCACATGGAGCATCAGGCTATCAAGGCCGAGACCCTGACTGGGCAGGTGGTAATGGATAACTGCATTCGTTGCCACACGCAACTAAATACCGAGTTTGTTAAGACAGGACGCCTGGGCTATATGCAGCAGCTGGCCACAGGTGGCAAGGTGTGTTGGGACTGCCATCGCAATGTGCCCCACGGCGGCATGAATTCGCTGATGGCCACACCAAATGCCGAAGGCGTAACGCCGCTGCCACCATCGCCAGTACCTGAGTGGCTACAGAAGATGACAAACTAAGGTAAAAATGTAAAAATGCAAAAATGTAAAAATTAGAGATATGGCAAAGCAATTGAAACAATGGCAAGGTTGGATTCTCTTCGGAGGATCGATGGCAGTGGTCTTCATCCTGGGACTGCTCGTTTCGTCGCTGATGGAGCGCAGAGCCGAGGTGGCCAGTGTGTTTAACAATAAGCGTACCGTGTTTGAGGATGAAATCGTTGCACAGAACGAAAAGTTCAAGGCCGACTACCCACGTGAGTACGAGACTTGGGCGATGACGGAGGACACCACCTTTAAGTCGAAGTACAACTCATCGCAGGAAGTAGATGTGCTCGAGCAGCGTCCAGAGATGGTAGTGCTGTGGGCTGGCTATGCCTTCTCGCGCCATTACAACACCCCTCGCGGACACAAACATGCCCTTGAGGATATGCGTAAAATTCTGCGTACAGGTAATCCAGGCATTGTGGTGAAGACTGCCGATGGACGTGACTCAATCGCTGGCGATATGCAGCCTGCTACCTGCTGGACTTGTAAGGGTCCGGATGTGCCACGCATGATGCGCGAACTGGGTAATGGTAAGGATCAGTTCTCTCCCGCCAACTTCTATGCCAAGAAGTGGAGCGAGCTGGGTGCCGAAGAGGTGAATACCATTGGCTGCTCAGACTGTCACGATGCACGCACCATGGACTTGCGCCCTGCACGTCCCGCCCTTTACGAGGCCTTTGCCCGTCGCGGTCTGAATGTGAAGAACGCTACCCATCAGGAGATGCGTTCGCTGGTGTGCGCCCAGTGCCACGTAGAGTACTATTTCATCAAGCCTAACGACGAGAAGAATCCCGGCAAGGCTAACTATCTGGTATTTCCACACGACAAGGGATTGACTTGCGAGGCTGCCGAGGAATACTACGACTCTATTAGTTTCTACGATTATATCCATCCACTGTCGGGTACCAAGATTCTAAAGGCTCAGCATCCAGGTTGGGAGATGTCGCAGCACGGCATCCACGCCCAGCGCGGCGTATCGTGTGCCGACTGTCACATGCCTTACAAACAGGAGGGTGGCGTGAAGTTCAGCGATCACCAGATACAATCGCCTCTGGCTAAGATTGATCGCACCTGCCAGACCTGTCACCGTCAGGATGCCGAGGTTCTGCGCCAGAACGTTTACGACCGTCAGGAGAAGTGTAACGAGGTGCGCAACCGTGCCGAGCAGGAGTTGGCCCGCGCTCACTTCGAGGCTAAGTTCATCATCGACAAGGGTGCTTCCGAGGCCGAGATGGCGCCTATCCAGGCCCTGCTGCGCAAGAGTCAGTGGCGTTGGGACTATGCTATCGCTTCACACGGTGCTACTTTCCACGCTCCACAAGAGGTTACCCGCTTACTCTCGCACTCGGTCGACTATGCTCAGCAGGCCCGCTTGCTCATTGCTCGCGTAGCTGCCAAGCACGGACATATAGGAGATATCCCTGTGCCCGATTATAGTACCAAGGCCAAGGCTCAGGCAGCCATCGGACTGGACATGCAGAAGTTTAACGCCAATAAACAGCGCTTCCTGCAGGAGATTGAACCAAAGTGGATTCAGGAAGCAAAAAAGAACGGTAAACTGATTGAGATTTAAACATGTGGAATAAACCATGGACTATGAAAGAAGGCTTCCTCATTGGAGGAGGCCTTATCGTTGCAGGACTGATGCTTGAACTGAGCGTGGGTCCTGTAGTTTGGGATGCATTTGCGTGGCCTTTAAACGGCCTTGTGTTGTCAAGCTTCTTTGTGATGTTAACAGCCATGGTGTACCTGCGCAACAAGGTGTATGCCTTTAAATGGATGACGACGTATCAGGCAGCCATCCCAGCGATGGTATATGCCGTAGCGCTCACCATCATTATGGGTGTTACGCGCCAACAAGTAAACGGCACGTGGATCTACAACATGCTGTCGTTCTGGCCCTTTGTACTCATCTATCTGTATATCACCGTTATCCTCGGACTTACTATCCATAGCCGATTACGCAGAATATTCAGAGGTGAGGGATTGTTGAAGCGCGACGTGCCTTTTATGCTAAATCATCTTGGTTTATTCCTTGCCCTCACCACCGCCACCCTTGGCTGTGCCGATATGCAACGCGTAAAAATGATTTGCAGCGTTGGAGAGCCCGAGTGGCGAGTGTTGGAACAAGGCGGTGCAATCAAAGAAATGCCGATAGCCATCGAACTGAAGAAGTTCACCATGGAGACGTACGACAACGGCAGCCCCAAACGCTATGCCTCTGAAATACAGATACTCACCCAATCGGGCAAAAACGTCGAAACCATCGTAGAGGTAAATAAGCCCTACGAGATAGACGGCTGGAAAATATATCAATACGGCTACGACACACAGATGGGCGCCCAGAGTCAGATAACGATACTGGAACTGGTGCGCGACCCGTGGCTGCCTTGGGTTTATGCAGGTTTTTATATGATGTTGGCAGGAGCTGCGCTGATGACGCTGGAAGTATTATATCGCAGATTGAAAACAGCTACGCGCAAGGCGCTTGGGTGGTACTTCTTCTTCGCCGTCTGCGCCTCGTTCTTTGCCTATTTCTTCTTCGATAGTTATAACACCAAAACGCTGGTACCAGCCCTGCAGAGTCCGTGGTTTGCACCCCACGTGTTTGTGTATATCTTTGCCTACTGTCTGCTTGGCATAGCTGTGGTTATCGCTTGGTGGAAACAAGTTGACGATCTTGTGTATATCAGCTTTGCCTTCCTTACCATCGGCATGCTGTTTGGCGCTCTTTGGGCCAAGGAGGCTTGGGGCCACTACTGGTCGTGGGACCCCAAGGAAACCTGGGCCGCCATCACTTGGATAGCCTATCTCATCTACATCCACTACCGAAGGCTGCCTCAACAGCGCAACCGTCTGGCATTCTGGATGCTCACTGGTTCGTTCGTCCTCCTACAAATGTGCTGGTGGGGCATCAACTACCTGCCCTCAGCCCAAAGCTCAAGCGTACACGTTTATAGCACAAACTAATTGTTTACAAATCGCTCAATGTCTTCCTCGACAGTTGTGATGGTACCAAGGCCGAACGACTCTACGAGTACTTTAAGCACACCCTCAGATACGAAGGCAGGCAAAGTAGGACCGATATGGATATTCTTTACGCCGAGCGACAGGAGCGCCAACAGTACGATAACGGCCTTTTGCTCGTACCATGAAATATTGAAGAAGATGGGCAGATCGTTGATATCGTTCAGTTCGAATATCTCCTTCAGTTTCAGCGCTACCACAGCCCACGAGTAAGAGTCGTTACACTGGCCTGCATCCAGCACACGGGGAATGCCGCCGATATCGCCCAGGTTCAACTTGTTGTACTTATACTTGGCGCAACCGCTGGTAAGTATAACGGTATCCTTTGGCAGAGCCTTGGCAAACTCTTCGTAGTAGCTACGCGACTTCATGCGGCCGTCGCAACCGGCCATCACTACAAACTTGCGGATGGCACCCGATTTAACGGCATCAACCACCTTATCGGCCAGGGCAAATACCTGCGCATGGGCAAATCCACCAACGATGCTACCAGTCTCAATCTCCTGTGGTGCCTCGCACTCTTTGGCCAGTGCGATAACCTCCGAGAAGTCTTTCTTACCATCGGTTCCCTCGGCGATGTGCTTCCAACCTGGGTAACCGGTTGAGTTGGTGGTAAACACACGGTCCTTGTAGTTAGCTGTTGGAGCAGGAGGTACAATACAGTTGGTGGTGAAAACTATCGGCCCATTAAAGGCGGCAAACTCCTCCTTCTGTTTCCACCAGGCATTACCATAGTTACCCACCAGGTGCTTGTACTTCTTCAGCTCGGGGTAGTAGTGGGCTGGCAGCATCTCGCTGTGTGTATATACATCGATACCTGTACCCTCAGTCTGCTCCAGCAACTGTTTGATATCCGACAAATCGTGACCTGAAATTAGAATACCAGGATTCTTACCTACGCCGATGTTCACGCTAGTAACCTCGGGATTACCGAAGGCTTCGGTGTTGGCGGCATCAAGCAGCGCCATCACGTTTACACCATACTTACCCGTCTTCATTACATTATCTAACAGCTGGCCCATCTCGGCATTGGGGTTGGTAATAATGCTAAGTGCCTCGCACATAAAGTCAACAATCTCCTGGTCCTTCTTTCCCAGTCGTGCTGCGTGCTCATAGTAGGCAGCCATACCCTTCAGGCCCAGAATGGTAAGTTCCTTCAGCGATCGCAGGTCGGCATTCGTGTTGCGCAGAATTGATTGGCGGTTTGCCTCGGCAGCGTAGTCGGCCCAGTCGCCTGCCCATACCACCTCGGCATAGTTGGGTAGTGTCAGCCCCTTGTTATGGGCTTTGGCTGTAAGTTCCTGCTTGATTACAACACCATTGGCAACTTTCTCCAGAATCGACTCGTTGTCGAAATTGGCATTGGTGATGGTGCTGAACAAAGCATCAACCAAAAAGTTGGTAACTTGCTCGTCGCACCCCTCGCCAGCCTTTGTAAGCTCGTGTTGGATTGTTCCTACGCCACGCACCACACTGAGCAGCAAGTCCTGCCAGCGTGCAGTTTCGGGTTTCTTACCACAAACACCCATTAAGATGCAACCTGTACCTTTTGCCGTTTCCTGGCATTGGTAACAAAACATTTTGTTTTCGCTCATAATCATGTATACTTTTGCGTTATTAATTAATATCAATGCCGCAAAAGTATACCTATTATAACTATCCAGCGGTAACGTATGTTACATTTTGGGTATTTTAACGCGATTTTGTTTAAAGCATATAGAACTTAGCGCCGATGGACAGGCCAAGGATATCCTTTAACGATATGCTGGTCTGGAACATCGAGCGTATGTATAGGTCGCAGGTGCCAACCTCGTAAAACAGCGTTACGCGGTTGTGATGTTGGCGCTTACTTTTGGGTATCACATACGTAATACGCTGACCGATGGCTGCGTTCAGTCGGAACTTAGTCGACATGAAATCGTAGTACTTATCGGGATAGCGCCCCGGCTGACTACGCCAGAATTCATGACCGTACACCGTGTTGATATACAAACTGGCAGATAGCGGCTCAAAGTTCCATTGCCCCTTCTTGGTCCAATCGCCATTTGGGTTCAAACAGATATTCCACGGCATGTAATTACCTTTTATGGTTGAGGTAAGCTTGCCGCGATTCGAGTCGTGTATGGGTATGTAGCCAAACATCAGGTCGCATTCCCATTGGTGGTGCTTGCCGTAGCTCCAACCAATACCTGCCGATACAATGCCCATGTTGCCCGCATTCTGTATCACAAGGTGTGTGGGTATCAGCGATGCCCATTTGCTGGTCATCCGTTGCACGTGCTTATCGTAAGTGCTCAGTTCGGGTACTTCGATGGTGTTATCGTTGTCCTCTGCCATCATGGGCAGCGTGCCTAAGAGTAAGACTATACTAATAAGTAATGTTTTCAACTTCATAGCCGTTAGGTGTAATGGTGAATATGCGGTAATTGCGGTGCTGGGCGCAGTCGATAGAGTAGAATAACAGTCCGTCGTTATAGATATCCTCTACCACATTGTCGTGATTATGCCCATAAACACAAAACATCAAACCAGGAAAATAATCAAGGTAGTGGCGAAAAGCCTTGCACACATTATTATTAAACTGATCGCTATAAGGTGGTGCGTGCATCACTAAGATGGTACGGTCGAATCGGGCCGTATCTTTCACCATCTCTTCCTCCATAAAGTCGAAGTTTGGCACGGCTGCCAGGTAATCGTACTCGGTAGCATTGGTGTTCAGACACACAAATTTCACGCGACCGGCAATAAACGAAAAGTCTTTATCGCCATATATCACACCATACGATTGGTCGCCGGTGCCCAAATAGTCGTGGTTGCCTATCAGCGCCACAAATGGTGACTTTAAGCCCAGCAGAATATCGCGGCTCCACTCGTATTCCTTGGCAGTGGCAGTATCGGTCAAGTCGCCACAATGTACTACAAAGTCAACATTACGTTTGTTCACATCAGCCACCTGGTCGCGGGCGTCCTGCAGCCACAGGTGCGTATCGCTGATAAATGCCACACGCAGGGTGTCGCTGTTTTCAAACTTGCTCTCAATAACGGCCATCTGCTTTTTATTGATGCCCGTTTCGCCTTTAAAGTTCACATCGTACGGATGGACGTCGAACAGTCCATCGCACGATGTAAACAGACAAACAGTTAGTATTAAAAGATTCTTTTTTGTCATCCTGATAATTCTTTTTTCGGCTGCAAAATTAGGCAAAAAAATTAATATGCCGATGTACAAAATTACCCGAAAATTGTTCAAAATGCGAAGATACGCGGATTAATGTTGAGCTGCACCCAGGCCCAGTCCTGCCACGACTTGTGGTAGCCACCTTTTACAATATCCATCGTCTCGGTGCCAAACATCGTAGAATATCCCGCCATCAGGGTTACATCTTTTGCCAGTTTGGTGGTAAACTGCAGGTCTATCTCATGGCCTAGACTCTTCTTGCCGTTAGTTGCCTTCTCGGCAGCCGCAAAGTAGTGGTAATCAAGCTTCATGTTGGTTCGTGCCGATGGCTTGCAGGTAATGCCAGCCTGAACGTCGTGCAGTCCCAGGGGCACATTCTGCAGAAAGTAGTCCATCGTACCATTAAACAAGTGGTGCGAGCCGTACAGCTGGTCGAAAGCCTTGATTTTATCGCTGCCATCGTTACCGCTACGGTAGTCGTAGCCTGCATTTACGCCCCAAATAGGATTGATTTGATAGCCCACTTTGGTGCTGGTTAGCCATGCAGAGTGCTTGGTGCCTGTGGCATCCTTACCCGTTTGATAGTAAAGGGCGGCGTGGATGTCGAATGCGGCTGGCTTAAATGTAATGTCGGTGCCAAAGGTTTGCATATAGTTAGCTTTGCCATTGCCGTTTTCGGCATCCTTGCGCCCCAAATTCATGGCAATTAAAGATATATCAAATGGAACTGTTACTGCTTGGTGGTGATACCATAGGGTTTGCATATCGCGATAGTCCATCGGTCCGGTGTAGTAGCTGCCGGGATTAGCTTTACTCTGATTGTAGGCTAAAATCAGGTGCAGTTTGTTGCGATTATTCTCGTAGCCCAGACGGATAGCATCGTGCCAGTTGCCCGATACGTGCCACTCCAGCGTACCCAGAATGCGCTCGTCGTCGTAGCTCAGTTGCTGGCGACCAATCTGTGTAAAAAAGCCATTCCCAAACTTAAGCTTGGCCCATGCCTCGTTAAGTGCCACCTTGCCCTTAGGATTCTTTACATCTTCATCGCCCCACAAACCAGTGTGCTGTACCGATGCCTTAAGTTCAAGGTTATCACGCAGGTAACCAAAGCCCAGGCGTGCACGCTCGTTAATAAAACTGGTAGGTAAATGACTCTCGGCACGAGGTGTGCTGGCGCCGTTATTATACTCTGCCCTTGTGCGCAACTGGGCATCTACTGTAAACTGGTTGTAATCCTGTGCCCATGCTGTTAATGCTACAAGCGTAAGGGCCATAGTGCTAAACTGTTTCTTCATAACTTTTTTATTTATATTGATATTTTTGTGTTGTCGGGTGCAAAGTTACGAAGGTTTGGATAGATAAACAAATCATTTTGTCTATCCATCTATAGGTTTTGTCTATTTATAGCAAAGACTAATAAAAACAGCTTGTTTACCAGATATTATGAGCAAGCAAGCTGTTTCATTCATGCTTAATTATAATTTAATATCGAACTTATATTCAGGGATTATTTCTACGTTCTGGATATCTACCACAGGGCCGTGTTCGAAATCGGGAACGGCTTTTTTGGGCAGATCGCCTAAGAAGGGGGCGTTCTTTCGCAGCGGACGGAAATAGAACGTCAGCGGGTCGGTCTTTAAATCGTCGGCATAGCGCTTCAAACCAATCGTCCAGGGCTCGCCATGATAGAACTCATCCTGCACCAACTGGCCCTTCATAAAGGCCATAGCCACATCGCCCACGTAATTGATGCGCAGGAAATACTCCTGCACCTGCGAGGCAGACTGCTGCGTAACGCTCACCGACATGCGACGGGGGCCGGCTTTCTTTACCTCGAACTGGGGCGTAACAGGTGCTACGCTGGCTGTCTGAGCCTTAAAGCCCTGCTTGCTAGGATACACCACATAGTTTACCTGATGGTTACCAAGGCTTAACAGCGTGGCGCCATCAGCGGCAGGCAGCACGGTGGCATCGGTAATCAGCAGTTTGCCGTTTACCTTGAGCGCATTCAGCGCCTGCTGACGGGTAAGCGTAGTAACCTTGATGCCCTTATAAGTAAAGGTACTCTTATAGCCTGCCACAGGGTGGAAGGTACGTCCACCGGCAAACACAAACTCAGGTTTTACGCCTTCGGGGGCAAAGAAAATATAGTGTGGTGTACCCTTAATTCCCGACGTGCCGTCGCCTACCCGTGGCCTTTCCGAAATCTTCGTCAGCAACTGGGCTGTGGCGTACTTTAGCAACTTGCCGTCCATATCAAGGTTGAATGGCAGAATCATGCTTTCGTCCTTGGGGAGTGTAACCGGGATAGATATTGTTTCGTTTTTTAAGTTCAATTTTACGATGCCCGACTGGTCGTGGCGCAGGGTGTCATGGTCCTGAAAGTTTACCATAAACAGGAATCCGCTGCCATTCTTGATGCGGGCAGCATAGCGCAGATGGTCGCGGTTGTCGGGCGTCATCTGCTGCCAATCGGCAGGCAGAACGGGTTCCATAGGCGCTAGCAGATGTCCGAAATCAGCCAGGAAAGTGTGCAGCAGTCGCAGGTTGCGATACATCTTACCTTCTAATCCGAACTCACCGATAGGTGCCTGGAAATCGTAGCTTACCTTAGGCATACCCATAGGCTCGTCCTGGAACGAGCCCACGCCACCAATCTGCTTGGGCGTGCTGCCACCATGATACATGTAATAGCCAATGCCGTTGCTACCGCTACCCAAGGTGCGCACCATCAGTCCCTCGGCAGCCTGAGCCGTTACTATCGGGCGCGCCCCATAAATCATCTGTATACCAGCACCCATCTCGGCACAGAACGAGGGGTAATCGTCAGGGTTATAACGCGTAGGCGCATAATCGGCCTCCTTGGTTAAATCCTTAAACATCAGGAATCTAGACATATGAGGCTTAGCCCAAAAAGGATAAGTATAGGCCGCTGTAACGGGGATGGCCTCGCCCTCGATAACAGCCGCATTACCCCATCCTGTAGCGGTGTAGAAAGGCACATCGATACCAGCCTCAACGGCCATCTTTTTAAGCAGTTGCATATGCAGGTTACCCATCTCGGCACCTGTGGCTTTGCGGGCCTGATTGCCCACACCAATCATAGCTTCGCCGGCATTGTAGCTGGCAGCCGTATTATCCTTGGGTTCGCCTGCATAGGTAATGGCCCAAGGTGCAGCCGAATGCTGCATCTCGTTCTCAACCTGACAGCCGACAATCGGTCCGCCATCCTTATAATACAGGCCCTGCAACTGCTTGCCAATCTCGGTATAGAGTCGCTTAACGATTTTCAGGTATTCGGGATCGTTACTGCGCACCTCCAAGGGCTTGGCAAACAGCCAGTCGGGGAATCCGCCACTTCGAATCTCGCCATGGCAGAACGGACCGATACGCACAATCACAGCCATATCGTGCTTTTTACAAAGCTCGATAAATCGGCGCAGATTACGCTGACCATCCCAACGGAACTGGCCCTCAACCTCCTCGTGCAGGCTCCAGAACACATAGGTAGGAATAACGGTCACGCCACCCGCCTTCATCTTCAGGATCTCCTCTTCCCACTGCTCGGCCGGGTAGCGGCTGTAGTGAAACTCGCCCATCACGGGGATAACAGGACGGCCTGCCATCTCCATATAAAAACTGTTTACATCTATACGCTCGCCCTGCGGGTTTACACCACCCATACGCAGGTGGTTGCTACGTATCGCCTTTGGCTGCGCAGGCTCGGTAAGCTGGTACACCTGCTGTGCCCGTACCGTAGCACAGAGTCCCAACGCAGCTATCACAAAAATCTGTTTCATTGTTATTCGCTATTATTTGGATGCAAAGTTACAACATTAAAAATATATACACATGGACAATAACATCCTGCAATATGGACTTTTTTACGATTTAATTTGCATAATTCGCGGCTTTTACGTATTTTTGCGGCGATGATTAAGAAGAAAGACGGATTCCAGGGCGAACGCATGGTGGTACTGCCACCAGCGCAGATCGAGGTTGAGCAGCACGACGAGCTCTGCCAGAGCCTTTATATCACCGATATAGGCTACTACCCCAAAGCTGAACACCACCAGCGCACGCGCCAGAAAGCCATCGACGAGTATGTGCTGATATACTGTGTCGAAGGCGATGGCTGGTACCAGGTGGATGGCCAGCGGCACCAGGTAACCAAGAACCAGTACTTTATTCTGCCTGCCCATAAACCGCATGCTTACGGCACCCAACAAAGCTGGACCATCTACTGGGTACACTTTGCAGGTACGGCAGCCCATGTGTATGCTCAAGGTGCCGCTACGCCCCAGAGCATCAACGTAGCCATCAACTCGCGCATTGGCGAACGCTTGAATATCTTCGAGGAGATATTGGCCACACTCTGTGCCGGCAAGGAGCTCGAGGATATGCGCTACGCCAGCAGTCTGCTGCACCACTTCCTGGCATCTATGCGCTATTTAGGTCAGTTCCGCCGCGCCAAGGCCGAGGCACCTACCGACATTGTTGATCAGGCCATACACTACATGCGCGAGAATATCGAGAACCGCATGATGATGGACGATGTGCTGCACTACGTAGGCTACTCGCAAAGCCACTTTAACACCCTGTTTAAAAAGAAAACGAGTGTTAGTCCTATCACCTATTTCAACCGCCTTAAAATTGAACATGCCTGTAGGCTGTTACGCACTACAGACATGAAAATAAATATGATTTGCTATAAAGTAGGCATCGAAGATCCGCTCTATTTTTCGCGATTGTTCTCCAAACTCATGGGCATGAGTCCTACCGATTACCGCAATCGGTTATAAAGGTCGTGACAGTTACAGTTGTGACAATTAAAAAGCGAGGGGTACAATATGCCTTATAATACTATATAACTAATTGATATATAGATAGTTATATATAATATTAAAGAAATTGACACCACCAAAAAACAAACTGTCACAACTGTAACTGTCACAATCAGCCATTATTAATACCCCCTAAAAGGCTAAATATCAACAAGTTACAAAACAAACGCAGCTACTACAAAGCTTTGTAGGATGGAAAAAAAGAGTATTAACGCGCTAGTTAGAGAAAAAATATTCCCTAGTTGGGAAACAAAAAGTAATTATTTAGCCATTTAAGACAACAAACCAAGAGGGTTGGCAAACAAATTACCAACCCTCTTATTGCATGCAAGAGGTACCTTGCCTTACAGTTCCGCATCTATAAACGTGCAGAACTGGCGGGCGCCTAGGTGATTATTGTCCATTTCCTCTACCTGGCGCAGGTAGCGCTCGGCCTTTGCCTTATCGCCCATGCCGTAATAGCCCAGGGCGAGCATGTACAGGCAATGGATGCGATTCAACTCGTTGAGGTCGCCTTCCCATACCAGCAGGTCGGGCAAAGAAACGGCAAAGTAGTCCATCACCACATGGTCGAAGAGGTGCTGCTTGCCGTAGTTGATGAGCTTGTGGAACAGCGAGCGGGCCTTATCCTCCTGACCGAGTTTGCGATAGCACAGGGCGGCATAGAAGATTTTATCGGGCTTGGCATCGTTGTAGTACATGGCGGCTGCGGGCTCGGTGGGGCCTACGGTGCCTTCCTCATATCGACCCAGGAAGTAGAGAAAATCGTTATCCTGCGAGCCATAGAGCTTGCCCTCGCCCAAATGATGTGGGAACACCAGGCACTCCTCGAGCAGCTGCTTGGCGCGCACATCGTTGGCATCCTTCTGCAGCAGCTGCTTGGCAATCTCCAAGCGACACATCTGATACTGACCGCTCACTTTGCCTTCGCCACCCTCCCAAGGATGGAAGATGCGGTTATCAATCAATTGCTTAGCCTCTTCATATCGGCCCAGCATGTTGAGCAGGGTAGCCTGTTCGAGTACGAGGTCGTCGCGGCGCTCTATCAGTTCGGCATGCTGCTCGTAGAAGGCCAGACGCTCGGCATGCGGACGGTGCAGGCGCTTGTAAAGCTGGTCGAGCTCCATGAAGATGCGCTCGTCGTTCTCATCGAGGTGGAAAGCTTTCTCCATGTATTCGAGTGCCTGCTCCTGATTGGCCTGCTTGTTGAAGCGAGCCAGCGCCAGGTTGCGCCATACGGTTGGGAAGGTAGGATCGAGACGGGCCGAAAGTTCCCAATTCTGGATAGCCAAATCGTACTGGCGCTTATCGTAATACAGGCAGCCCAGATAGTAAGCCGCCTTGGAATCGCCGAACATCTTAAATGCCTCGAGCATACGTGCATCTTCCAATCGGTTGGGGAAGCAATAATCGGGAGCTGCCGCCATAGCCTTGTTAACATACTCCTTTACATCGGCCAAACTCATAATATTTGCCAGATAGTAATAGGTGAGTGGCGACTCCTCTACCCCACGCTTGATGGCGGTTTGCAGCACCAGCGCAGCCTCGCTTTTCAAACCGGCCTGCGTATAATCGAGGGCTGTTTCATGGTAATTATAGATGTTGCCGTGCATGAGTTCTACCATGCGATCGAGTGGCGCGTCACAGCCCGTGAGCAGGTGCTCCTCGACCATGCACACATAATTGAATGGATCGATGGTGTACGACTCCTGAATCCAAGCCAAAGCCTCATCTTTTCGACCCAGTTTGCGCAGCACAGCAGCCTTCATGGCGCGTGCCTTATGGTTATGACTATTGCTAATGAGGGCGCGATTGAGTTCACAGAGCGCATCCTCCCATTTTTCGGCAGCGATGCTGATGCAGGCGGCCTCGAAATAGCCGGCATCGGCCCAACCCTTGTTCCAGGTAGATTTCCAGAAGTAATTGTAGGCCACACCATACTGCCCCAGCAGCTTATTAACCACGCCCAGATAAAACAGCGCCTCGCCATCGTAGGGGTTGGGATTGCGACGTTTCTGCACCTTTACGGCTGTTTCGAGATAGCCCTTAGCCTTATCGAAACGGGCACGGCGCAGGTACCACAGGCCCATCTGCATGTTGCAGCGGTAATCCATAGGATCGCGACGCAGGGCCTCCTCGTAATAATCGAGTGCGCTCCAGGTGGCGTGGCGGTACTGCTCAAGGTGCAAACCTGTGAGGTAAAGCTGATCGATGGTCTTGGTGTCCTGTGGCGAGAGCGCAGCCTCGGCAGCATCAGGAATAGGACGGATTTCGTCGGCCTCGGCATGCCACTCTAACAGCGGGTACATACGGGGATTCTCAGGACGATCGATAGTCAAGAACATATCGCTAAACTGCGCATCCTGGGTATCCACCGTCTCTATGAGCACCTGCTCGGGCGAGAGGGTTACCACCTGGTTATAATACTCATGACCATATTTATCCTCAAGCACTATCCTTACCTCCATCTTCGAAGTGGCCAGAATCTTAAACGTGATATGTGTATCATCAGTCTGCTCGATGTTCATCACGAAATCCTTAGAGGCCTGTTTTACTATTCCCACCTCGCGATAAGGCATAAAATACTGCACAAACTGTTTCTCCTCGTAAGGCATCAGCCAGGTAAAGTCGGGCTGGTTCTCAGTATAAACACCTGCCATCAGCTCGATGTAAGGACGGAAGCCCTCGCGGTAGATATGCCACTGAGCCATCTCCTCGGGTGTAGCCTCATCTGTGAGGTTGCGGTCCCAAGCGCGACCAAAGTCGCCGTTACCCCAAGTCCATTGCTTCTTGCCTGGCGAGTAGTGGTGACTGGCCACATGCAGCATGCCACCCTGGGTATCGTTCTCGTAACCACCCTCGAAATCGAAGCGCGAGTTTATGCCCATATAGCTGGTGGGTACGAAGATATTCTTATAGTTAGAGATATCAACACCTGCAGAATAGTCCATCTTATAATAGGTGCCTGTGGCGATAGGGAACGACGAAACGGCACGCTTACCATGATCGAACACGGCATTGATATCGGGTGGGAACACACTCTGGTAGGCATCGTTAACCTCAACGGCTGGGTTGGCCCACCACAGGAAGGTCTGAGGCAGATTGGTGCGATTGCTGACACGCCCCTGAATTTCGAGATAAGCACAACCAGGGCGCAGGGTAAAGCCTGCCATACCCTTTTGGTGGAACATACGCTCCATCTCGTTTACCCATACGGTGATAGAGCCATCCTGGTTCTCGACAATGGTGCTATCAACGGGCATGTAGGTGGATGGACGATGGTGCTGGGGCCAGTTAAACTCGATACCACCGCTAATCCAAGGACCAGCCAAGCCTACCAAAGCGGGCTTAATAACATGATTATAATACACAAAGTGGCGCTGCTTAATCTTATCGTAAGCCATCTGCACACGCCCGCCCAGTTCGGGCAGTATCATCACCTTGATATACTCGTTCTCGATATAAACGGCCTTATACTCCTTATCCACCTTCTCGTCGCTCATTGTCTCGATAACGGGATAAGGATATACCACGCCACTAGAACCCTGATAAACACGTTTTTCCAGGAACATCGGGTTCTTTTCGGGCTTTCCTACTTCGTAGGTAGGAATAGTCACGATTTCTCTCCAAGCTTTTACCATATTTTAATTTTTACATTATCCCTACTTCACGAGTTCACTCTCCAGCTCCTCCAGACTCTTGCCTTTGGTTTCGGGACAGTTGCACAGCAGATAGATAAAGGCACACACGCAGATGCCGCTATAAATCCAGAACGTACCGCTACTGCCTAAAGCCGCATTCATGGATGGGAACGAGAAGGTAAGCGTACAACAGCCCACCCAAAGGGCAAAAGTACACGTAGCCATGGCGATGCCACGCACACGGTGTGGGAATATCTCGGCCAGCAGCGTCCACGTAACAGGGCCTAACGTCATGGCATACACAGAGATAGCAGCCACTACCAGGGCTACCATCAGCATGCCCGTAAGGCCCATAAAGTAGCAGGTGCCAAGCGTAAGGTAAATCAGTCCCAGGCAGCCAGCACCAATCAGGATGAGCGTACGGCGGCCCCACTTCTCGATGGTATAGAGTGCCACAAACGTAAACACCACATTGGCGATACCTGTAATCACAATATTGATAAACATACCATCCACATCGAAGCCTGCACCCACAAAAATCTCCTGAGCGTAGTTAAAAATCACGTTGGTGCCACACCACTGCTGGAACACGGCTATAACCAAACCCAACAGCAAAACCTTGCCATATTTGTGCTGGAACAGTTCGCCCAGACCAGCCTCGCGCTTCAGCGAGCCATCAGTTTTACCCTGCTTTAATGCCAAATACACGGGGCTCTCGGGTATGAAGAAACTCATCAGCAGGAACAATGCTGCAGGAGCTGTTTCGGCCCAGAACATCCAGCGCCAGCCCCACTCTACATTCCACGCCTGACTCTCGGCTACAGCCGTATCGCGCGCCAACAGCATGTTTACTATCTGCGCACCAAGAATGCCTAATACAATGGTCATCTGGTTCAGACTCACCATGCGTCCGCGAATCTCAGCCGGACTCACCTCGGCAATATACATAGGTGCCAAGGCCGAAGCCACACCGATGCCTATACCACCCACAAAACGGGCAATATTAAATAAGGTGAAATCATTGAACAAGCCCGTGGCGATGGCCGATACCGTAAACAGTACTGCCGATGTCATCAACAGCGGTTTGCGACCGTACTTATCGGCAGCGGCACCTGCCACCATCGCGCCTACCAGACAACCAATCAAGGCAGTAGTCATAGCTACACCTTGCATTAAAGGCGAATGGCTAATGTCAAAATACAACTCATAAAAGGGTTTGGCACCGCCTATCACCACCCAGTCGTAGCCAAAAAGCAGTCCGCCCATGGCCGACACGGCGCAGATGAAATACAGAAAACCTTTGTTATATCCTTGCATATCTATCATGTTTTTAATTACTCGCTGCAAAGGTAATGCATTTCCCATTCAAAACACATAGAAAAAATAATGATTATATATGGATTATTTTACGGCATAGTAAAAAACAAAAAAAAGGTCCCCCGCCAAATGGCGAGAGACCCATGAATGGATATCTGATATCAGATTACTGCTGTGCAGGGGCATCGGTCTCGGTGGGCCAGTATGGGTTCTGGTACATCGGACTCTGATCGATGCTGGCGTGGTCGGCTGCTGTGAGCAGGAACTGACGCAGAGGCAATGGCTGCAGATAGTAGGCCATACGCCATGTCAATCCCTTAGCATAGCTATTGTTGGTCATGTTAACCACGTGTGGGCAGTGGTACTCGCTGATGCTCTTCTGTGATACGTTAGAGCTGCTTGAACCATCGGCAACCAGGTCGTTGTACCACTTCTCCATAGGTGTATTCCACAGGTGGATACCCTCAGCATATACGGGCTTCTTAATTAGCTGCTCGTATGAGCGCCAACGCTTCAGATCCATATCGCGCAAGCCCTCGGCCAGGAACTCACAGCTACGCTCACGACGGATGTTGTAAAGTGTAGCATCGGTGAGCAGCTCGCCAGCGGTGTAAGCACCCCAGTCGAGTGTCTCCTTGGTCATATCGGTAGCAGCGATAGTTACCTGAGGATCGATAGCGGCACCAGTAAAGCCGGCAGCCTGACGAACCTTCTTCCAATACTCCAGAATCTTACCAGAGTTGATGTTCTTTGTGAGCATGTACTCAGCCTCGATGTAGTTGAGCAGAGCCTCGGTAGCGCGGAAAATCACACAAGCGTTGTAGCTACCACCATTGGCGGTGAGTGCACGGTCGAAGGTCATACCCTTACGGATAGCATAACCGGTAATGTAACCATCCTCGGCATTAGCGTTGGTGATGTTTGGTGTAGGCTCAGTCTCAGTCCAGTGTGTACCAGCATCGTCGGTAACGTTCTTAAAGCAGTTAACCTGTCCGGGCACCTTAAGCATAACCTGCAAACGTGGGTCGCGATTCTCAACTACCTTGGCAATCTCAGAATCGTCGTAAGTATAAGCCGAAGCGTAGATGGGCTTACCATCGGCCATCACGTAGCGCTCAACCAGCGAACGGGTAACGCCTGTACCGATATTTCCCTTCTCAACAGCTACCTCAACATCGTTCTGGATACCCAGCGACTTGCTGTACTCGCGCCACAGCAGAATCTCGCTCTTGTCAGCGCAGTTGGTGGTGCCCCACAACTCGAGGTAAGGATTGCTCTGCCCCTCAGCCTGGGGAACAACACCGTTGTTAACAGTCAGGCTGTTCTTATACTTCTCGGCCACCTCCTCGGCTGCTGCAGCAGCAGTCTCGAAGAAATACTTAGCCTCGTTCTCGATCGAACCAGTGGGGAACTGGTAGCCAGGATTCTTGGCAGCACCGGGCCATCCTGCACCATTGGGCACGAATGGTGTGCCGGCAAAGTTGGTGAGCCATGAACCCATGTAAAGGGCTACGCGGCTCTTGAACAGCTTGGCAGCATCGGCAGAGATGCGGGTGTGGCGCTTCTCAAAGTCGGGCTTCATGTAAGTGATGGCTGTATCCAGGTTGTTCACGATGAAACGGGCCACCTCGTTACAAGGCTGACGATGGCTGGCAGCCACGAGCACGGCCTCGTTATCGGGCAGAGCCTCGGTCAGGATAGGCAGGTCGCCATACTTCTTCAGCATATCGAAGTAAGCGTATGCACGGAAGAAATAAATCTCGCCCACATACTGACGTATGTTGGTCTCGTTGCCGCTGATGGCATTCTGGGCCAACTTAGCCTTGAGCTGAGCCAGCTGATAGTTCACGTTGCGGATGTTACCCCACGACCAGTCGCCCTCGCTCTGGGCGGTGTGCCACAGATTGGCCGAGAACTTGGCGCTTGGTGTGCGGGCTGCCTGAACGTCGGTATTGTTATCGTTGGTGTAGGTACCGTAGTCCCAACCGCCGTGACCAGGCATGATGTCCTGATAGAAACGGTTAGCTACAGCCTGCACCTGATCCTCGCTGGTGTAGAAATTCTCTGGTGTCAGCGATGATGGTGGCTCCTGCTCCAGATAGTCGGTACATGAAGTAACGCCAGCTGCGAGAGCCAATGCTATGAATGATGATTTATAGAGTTTCATAATTTCCTATTATTTAATACGTGAATGTTTACCATTAGAATGATACGTTAAGACCGAATGCAAATGTCTTCTGCAAAGGATAGCCGTTGTTCTGATCAACCGAGTTCGACATCAGCTCAGGATCGAACTGGTG
>JAEEGH010009241.1_pt1 | contig 23040 bp, 19 predicted proteins | sample 9134181 | NCBI WGS metagenome assembly JAEEGH01 (sample SAMN16246544, study PRJNA631951) | gut metagenome | biome: gut microbiome; feature: rumen; material: DP-attached | host: Bos | place: Iran: Karaj | collected 2018-10
GCTATGAGCTACATCAAGGTTGCTCTTGAGTCAGTTTCAACACAGAGATCTGATCTCGGTGCTATTCAGAACAGACTTGAGCACACAATCAAGAACCTTGACAACGTTGCTGAGAATACTCAGAGTGCTGAATCTGCTATCCGCGATACAGATATGGCTAAAGAGATGGTTAAGTATTCTAACAACAACATCCTTGCACAGGCTGGACAGTCTATGCTGGCACAGGCTAACCAGAGCACTCAGGGTGTTCTTTCTCTTCTCGGCTAATATCTGCATAGTTAATGTTTTAAAACGTCTGTTAAAAACATTGCAACTACCAAAAAGAGCTCCGGCTTGCCGGAGCTCTTTTTCTGTGAAATTATTTACTGAGCATATTTATGACACGTTTAACCTGGTCCATTGCTTGGCCCAGCTCTTTTTTCAAACGAGCATTTTCTTTTACAAGATTGTTCTTTATTTCATCAGTTCCATTAAGATTTTGCATGATAGTAGGATCAACAATCGAATCTCTTATGTATTGTTCCATGAATTCTTCTCTGAAGGGTGATTGTAATGCATATTTCCACCAGATGAGCTCTGTTTCAAAATGGGCATGGTTTCCACCTTGCCAGGGCTTTTCGCATACAAAATGCATAACCGGAATAGAAGAATCATTATCCGATCGCACACCTTCCAAAAAAGCAATGTAAGCGGGGTAATTATATTTGCGTGGATCGACACGTTTAATCTTTTCCATATGAACATAGTTGATCAGATCCTGATCAGGAGCATATATGTTAAAATCGAGCTCTTTAGCAGCGTTCACATAACTCATTACAGAATAAAGCTTTCTTATCTGTGAGATGTTCATAAGGAGCATTCCGGAATTGATATAGGTATTCTGTTCATACAAAGGTGCAAGAGCTTTGTTTCTGTAGTAAAGAAACGTGTCCAGATCGGCAGCAAGCAGATTAAGATCATAACATCCGATCAAATCGTTTCCGTCAAAGCTCAAATCATAAAGATCTTTTAAAGAGGCATTGATGGTCATGTCAGAGTCAAAATAGATTATTCTGTCTACATCTTGTGGAAGTAATTCCGGAAGCAGAAGTCTGAAATAAACCTGTATGGGCCATTTTTTTATGGTTGGAAGGTTGTCGAAGATGTTGGGATTTATGTCCAGAAATATTACTTTTCCATTGTATTTGTCGAACAGATCATTGAGATATGACTTTGATGTTTCTGATAAATCATACTGAAGTATATACGCATGAATTTCAGAATCGGGATTATTTATCAGGGCAGACATAAGTGTGATATACGCATACTTGGTGTATTTATCATCGAAAGCCAGAGAAATATTGATTATATTACTCATGTGATTCCTCCTAAAGTGTTATATATGATAATATTATAATATACAGTCAAGAAATTATCGACAGAAAGGGAAATGATGGCCACTATAAATGTTGGAACGGCACTAAATAAAAAGTACATACCATACTCAACTACTATGTTGGCTTCGCTCTGTGTTAACAACAAGGGGCATATTGATGCCTATTTGTTCAACAGTGAGCTGGATAAAGATGACATTGATTTAATGGAAAAATCTCTTTCAGAATATGACATTCATCTGATTTCCATAGATATAGATAAAAAGCAGTTCAGCGATAAACTACCCAGAACAGAACAGTGGAGTCTGGAAGCATATTATAGATTGCTTATGTTTGAACTGTTGCCAGAGAGTGTGGACCGTCTTATTTATCTGGATGGCGATATTGTGGTTAATTTGCCTATTATCGATTTCTACATGCAAGACTTTGGCGATGCGGAAATGATTGTATGCGATGATAAAAATGGTAAAAATAATCCGGAAAGTTATGGAGACAAACATAGAGAAATGTTTGAAGACGCGTATAGACAGGGCTTTCGTTACTTCAATTCCGGAATGTTATTGATAAATGTTGCGAAGATGCGCTACATGTACAGTTTTGATACATATCTTAATGCCATAAAAGAGTGGAATTATGAAATGGAGGCGCCCGATCAGGATATATTAAACTACCTGCACTGGCAGAATGTAAGATTTAGTGACTGCCAAAAATATGACCTGTTTGCCAGGATAGCACATAACGAGGAAATGACATGTGATTATGTGAGCAAAAATGTGGCTATCATACATTATGCAGGTTACAAGCCATGGGAAGCCGGTAGCTTTCATTTTGATATTGAGAAAATCTGGTGGGATTATGCTAAGAGTACATACTTCTACAAAGTGCTGCTCGAGACGTTTGTGGCTGATACCATAAATGATAAAAATGTTGAAGACTTTATTAGAAATCTGGAGAACAATAGCCTTGAAAAGAAGCAGTTGCTTCAAAAGACTATGAAACTAATAGAAAAAGCTATGGGCAATCAGATTGATGAAAAGGATAATACCGATAACAGAAAGAACGTGAGTGCCTTTGATAGGGATGATTGGAATGGTGGATATCATTACTCAGAAGCTGAAAAGGAGAAATGGGAGAAGATACTGGCACAAAACGATAATATAGATCAGTTGGAACAATTTCTGGAGGCAGTTTTGACTGATGATACTGCTGAGCAATATGCAATCAGGATTAACAACGAGATAAATGAGATAGATACAGCACTTGAAAAGGCTAATGAAGTAATAGGACTGCTAAAAAGAGGATAAAGATATATGATTACTGTTTTTACGCCTACATATAACAGAGCATATAGGCTACCTGAATTGTTCCGGTCACTAAAGAGTCAAACTTCGAAAGAGTTTGAGTGGATAGTGATCAATGACGGAAGTACAGATGATACAAACAAACTGTTTGATAAATGGCTGCATGAAGACAATGGATTTAACATTGTTTACAAAGAAGTTCCAAATGGTGGGAAACATAGAGCTATCAATGTGGCTGTGCAGATGTCAGCGACCGATGCTTTTTTTATTGTCGACAGTGATGATTATCTTTTGCCCGAAACTGTGGAAAAAGTAGGGGAATGGTTTTCGCAGATTGCGGATGATGAGAAGTTCGCCGGAGTAAGTGGACTAAGAGGAACTACTCCAACAGATCCGATAGGTGGCTTTGGAACGTTTGAAGGAGATCATGTGGATTGCACTAACCTACAGAGACACTTATATCATCTGTTGGATGATAAGGCGGAAGTATACAAGACCAGTGTGCTGAAAAAGTATCCTTTTCCTGAATTTGAAGGAGAAAAATTTCTGCCGGAACCTGTGGTTTGGGATCATATAGCCAGGGATGGTTATATGATCAGGTGGTTTAATGAAATAATATATATATGCGAATATTTACAGGATGGACTTACAGCAAGTGAAGATAAAAAGTTTATGGAAAATCCAAAAGGATTTCTGACATACCTTGCTATGTTGGAAACCGTACATGATCCAAGGGAAGTGGACGTGTTCCGCCTGGAATACTACAACAATCTGATCCAGACTTATGGAATGGACAGAGCAATAGAAGTCATCAATATGGCTAATAAAATGAAGGACGAATAATGCATAAGAGTGAACTTATTAATCAAATTTCTGATCTTTTGGTGTATGTGTTTAATAGCTTCTCTGTTCCAGGTAAAACATCAGAACTGAGGGAATTGGTGGAAAACATATATAATGCAATTCTTTTGGGAGTTATGGATAATACTCCGAATGAGATTACTGAGATATTGCATGAACTGATTAAAGGGGACAATATAGACATCCCTGCATTTTGCTTCTATGCAGAAAAATGCCTTGCAAGCTATTGTTCCGATGCATTGGACGACTATGAAAAAGAGCCGCTTGCGGAGCAGGTATTAAGCAAGAATGAGCAGATAAGAGATCGTGACAGATTCATAGATTTTCAGGACAGAATCCGGTATCTGTATCACAAACATTATCATTGTCCATCAGAAAGATTTCAAGGTAAGGGGGTTGTTTATTGTGTCATTACCGGTGGATACGACAGTATTTATGAACCGGTGATGGAAGGGTCAGATTTGGATTATGTTCTTCTGACAGATTCACCGGTTGTAGGATATAGTGGCAAATGGAATATTCGAGTTGTTGAGAATACCGAAGGGTTAAGCCCAAAGTTATTATCAAGATATCTTAAGATGTTGCCGTTTGAACTTTTTCCAGAATATGACTGGTCAGTGTATGTGGATGGAAATTTATTTATACGAAAATCAATAGACAGTTTTGTTGACCTTTACGCGAAGAATAGTGGAATGATATGCTTTCCACACCATGTGTCCAGAACAATTGAAGAAGAAGCGGAGGGTATCATCAATAATGGAATGGCCGGAAGAGATGAGCTGTTAGAGCAGATAAACAGATATCATTCAGAAGGCTTTGAGAATGACACACATTTGATTGAAGCAGGTTGCATGGTCAGAGATCATCGCGATGAGCGGCTTAAGAAGGTAATGCTTGATTGGTGGGAGGAATACAGGAAATATAAACATGGCAGAGATCAGATGTCTTTTGGATACGCATGTTGGAAAAATAGATACGAGTACGATATTTGCGACATGATCATTGTTGACAATCCATGGATAAAAGGAATGGTGGTCCACTGATAGGAGGATTGGATGAAATATGCACTTGTATATCTGAATGAAATCAAGTATGACGATATGGCATGGGAATTTGCGTGTCGCGATTATGATGCGGAGATAATAGATACCGGTGTTTCTATATATAGCAATGATCAAAAGGATGCTGATCATATAGCACAGATGCTTAAGGATAACGGTATAGATATTGCATTTACCATGGATTTTAGTCCGGCGGTATCTATGGCATGTATGGCATGTGGAATAAAGTATGTATCTTGGGTATATGATTCTCCTCAGGAAGGGCTTTATGACCGTCAGATTCAAAATGACTGTAACTATATTTTTTCCTTCGACAAAATTCAGGCAGCTGAAACCAGGGCAAGGGGAGCGAAAAACGTATATCATATGCCACTAGCAACAAATGCATACAGGAATCTGCGTCTTGTTGTTGACAAGAAGGATGAAGAAGCTTTTTCATGTGATGTTTCTTTCGTAGGAACGCTCTATGCAGAAAATTTTTATAACAGAGCCAAAACCGGAACAAGTCCGGAGACTCTAAGAGAAATCGATGCTATCGTTGATGATGCATTTGGAAAATGGGATGGAATAGACCGTATTCGAAGAAAACTTTCTAAAAGAGCTCTGGACGAGTTATGGGAAATTGTAAAACCCACACTTCCGGTGGACTACCCTGTTGATCATGATGAATACTTTTGCTCGATGTTGACGGCTAGATATCTGTCATTTAAGGAGCGCACAACAATCGTCGGAGAGCTGGCAGATTGGGATATTCGTCTATACACCGGTGATCAGAACGTTATTATACCGGGGGTGACATCTCGAGGAAAACTCAGTTACGATGAGGAATTACCCAAACTGTATTTCCTTAGCAAAATTAATTTGAACGTTAGTCTTCACTGCATTAGCTCCGGAATTCCCCTACGTGTATTTGATATTATGGGGGTTGGAGGCTTTATGCTCACAAATTATCAGCCTGAAATAGAAGATATCTTTGAAATCGGCAGAAATATTGAGGTTTATCGAAGTATAGAAGAACTCAAGGATAAAGTGGACTATTATTTAAAGCACGAAGAAGCAAGACAGAGGATAGCGCTTAATGGCTATAAGACTGTCAGTAAGGAACATAATTACGGAAAGAGGTTGGATTTTATATTAGACAAAATCCTTTAAAAGAATGCTCTCAACGTTTTTAAAGTAGATTTCTTTACGGTATTTTTCAACTGATTTCTTACAGGATTCAGGTGTGGGAAGTTCTATTTCCTGTGCAGCAATCTTATCAAGAAGGCTCACTAGGGAATTTGCGTCATCGAAGTTAAAGAAAAAACCGTTTTCACGATCGCGTACATATTCAATCAGACCTTCCGTTGGAGTTCCGATGACAGGCTTTCCCATCGCCAATGCTTCTGCGCCGGTTATCATAAAGCCTTCATATTCGGAGGCAGATATTAAGAAAGCTGCGTCGCTCATAAACGGAAGAGGATTATCTTTCCATCCAAGCAAACGGACCCTGCTTTCAAGCTTCAGAAGTTTGATCCAACCTTCTATTTCATTTCTGATTTCTCCATCTCCAATTATATCCAAATACCATTTTGAGTGAGCTTTATACATGGCTTCGAGAATCAGGTCTATACGCTTTATTGCAGATAATCTGCCAACATAGACAAGCTTACGGTTGTTTATGATATCAGTTGATTCAGGGATGTCATGTAGGATAGGGTTTCCAATATTATAAACAACAGATTGAGAATCGGCATTTAATATCTCATTTGCAGTAGAACTGTTTAAGACAAAGTGGGCATCTGCATGTAGCATTTCTGGAACGCCACCTTGGCCGGCTTCTCTATATCTGCTTATTTCGCTGTGTACCCAGGAAAAAAGCTTATAATCAATGTTTCGGTATCTCCTTACCTTATCGCAGGAAAGAGACATAAAGGGAGTGTTGGTGGCAATACAGATATCCGGTGCCCCAAACTGTTCTATCAGTAGGTTGTAGCCACTTGCGCAGTGGCTGGCATCAACATTTTCGTCCTCAGCGTTTATGTAATATGCTTCTTTATATCCGTTTAGATATGCAATTCCCGGAGTCATGTGCATTACCCGCAGATTGAAAAGATCCGGATTCAGGTTCCTGGTCCAGGATCTTATTACATTTTCAATTCCACCTTCTTTGCCTCCGTAAGGAGAAACAATATCCACTGTAATCTTGCCCATTTTTTACCTCTTTTTGGCACTTGTTCAATGATATTATATCAAATTTTGTGCGTATTTTGGTGTATAATTAAAGTGTATGGTTATGAGCAAACTGACAAATGGAAGGGACATATGATAAAAAAAATAATTTTTTTGGATGTTTATAATGATGGACCGGATTATCTGGACCAGTTTTTTGACTCGCATAATGTGGAATTATCGGAGATTTTCACAGTCGACGGGAGTGGAGTTGATGCGGATAATATTCCGTTTTATACCGGATGGGATTATTTGGTTGTTTCTTTCAAGGCCGATCAGCTTGAGCAGATACAATCTATAGTAGCTGAATTGGGATTACCTGAGGACAAACTTATATTTGTGTCTGAAGATTGTATCAGTATGAGCGATACCGAAGGTGGGTTAGAAATTCTTTCTTCTTCCTGGAAGAGTTTTTTGGCTTATATTAAAAAGATTAATGAGTTCAAGGCCAAAACAATGGGAAGGTACGTAATAGTAACTGCGGAAGGTCTTTCTTTTGCTAATTGCTCGGATGATGAGTGCATATTACCTGCTATGTATGATCGGGGAGAAGTATGGTCAAAAGCTGAAATGACTAAACTCCTTGAAGTGTCACGGGAAAGATTCACATTTAATGATGAGCAGACTATCTTTTGTGATTTTGGGGCCAATATAGGAACCACATCAATTTATTTCAAGAAAAAGCTTGATAACGATATATCGATACTTGCTTTTGAACCATCTCAGGAGAATTATAAGCTTCTGAGTGTCAACATGCTGCTAAATAATATTGACGAAAGCGAGGTTACGATAGAAAAACTCGCTTTATCAGATACATCCGGAGAATGCGAGTTTTCCTATGATCCAACCAATCCTGGAGGCAGCGGTTTGGTAGTTGATTCTGAGTTGGCACAAAAGGAAATAGTAAAAACGGTGCCCTTTGATGAGTATGTGCAACAAACAGGACTGGATATCCACAAGATTAAATATATCTGGGTAGATCTGGAGGGGCATGAACCGGCATTTGTCAGGGGGGCAAAAAACACGCTAAGTACTATCGATGTACCTATAATTGTGGAGTTCACTCCCAAATCATATAAAGGGATTTTCAGGGAGTATGTGTCAGAACTCGCCGAAATATATGACACATTTATAATTGTTGCAACTGAAGATCAGAAAGAATATGAGATTGAAAAACTGTTGGAATTGGAAGACTCTGAAGAGCAATTTGATCTGTTTTTGCTAAAAAAGAAAGCAGATGATACCACAAAGTCAGAGAAAGGCTTCGACACTTTGGTGGTAATAACACCTAAGGACTGTGCGAGGTTATCAAAACTATACCCTAAACTTATCAATAGCATTCCTTACGGAAAGGTCAATTTTGTCGGATCCGAAGGGGTTTCCGATGTTATTAAAAACGATGGGTATTTATCCCAAAATGCAGGATGGATAGATGAGGATAGCATAATTCCATTTAAAGATGTTCACGCATGCATGGCAAAACGCATGGAGAATATTCTTGCGGGCAGAGAGCTGCCAAGGGGCATTACCGGATGGTATTACCAACAATTCCTAAAGATGCAGTATGCACTTTGCTGTAAGAATGAATACTATCTTGTATGGGATGGCGATACTATTCCGTGTAAAGAAATAAATATGTTCCAAAAAGAAACAGGTAAGCCCTACATTGATCTCAAATATGAGTATCATGAAGAGTATTTTGAGACTATGGGTAAAATCCTTAATGGATTTGGCAAAGTAATAGAGAAATCTTTTATTTCGGAGCACATGCTGATAAAAGCCGAATATATGAAGGAACTTATCAGAGATATTGAAAGTAATGATACATTACCGGGTACGAAATTCTGGGAAAAGATCATAAATTCAATTGATGAGGATAAGATTCAGAGCTCTGCCTTTAGTGAATTTGAGACATATGGTACATATGTTGCCATGAAGCATTGCAGTGCGTATGCATTAAGAGAATGGCATTCATTCAGGCAGGGAGGGACATTCTATGACATAAACACGATATCTGACAGAGATTTCAGGTGGCTTTCCAAGGATTTTGACGCAATATCTTTTGAGAAGGGACACACAGTCAGGGAAGATAATGCTAATCTGTTCGACAATCCCTACTATCAGGAAAAGCTCACTCCAAAGCAGATGCTTCAGGCTGCCCAAATGGAATATAAAGAGGGCTATAAAGAAGTATGGGATGATGATCTTGCGGCAAAGGATGCCAATACCAGTGCCGGTGCATTTGTAAGTGCTGAGGATTTTTTTGATATAGAGAGCAAATTGAAGTATCTGAATTCAGATACCTATATGATATACGAAAAGCTTGGCGACAATCTTTCCACAACTAATGTTAATCAGGCTTTCTTGTGCTATGAAAATGCTGAATTTCTGTGTGAGGACGATGATAAACGCAAGAAAGTTTTTGAAAAAAAGATGCGAATACTTGATTCGGGGAAGGTTAAAGTAAGGAAGACAGCTTTTGTAATTCTGTCTTATAACAATAAATACCTTATGCAGAGATGCCTGGAAAGCATATATACAAACTGCAATCCTGACAGCTATCTTCTTGTAGTATTTGACAATGGATCTACAGACGGAGTAGCTGAATGGTTGTCAAAGTTTGGAGAGCAGCATGATGAGGCATACATTATTTTAAGCACCGAGAATCTTGGCTTCTCGGGAGGATGTAATGAAGCATGCAAATATGTTCCGGAAGATTACGATATCTTTTTCCTTAACAACGATGTACGTGTTCCGGCAAATGCACTGTTCTGGTTAAGGATGGCTTTATATGATAGTGATGATGTGGGTGGTGTAGGGGCTGTTCAGAACTACATGCCTGCAAGCACGCAGGAGAATGTTAAATTCGGAGCTGTGGAGCAGTATATGGAATTTGGTGCGGAGAATAATGTTCCTACAGAAGGAGCTCTTGAAGAAAAGAGCGTGCTCTGCGGATTTGCCATGTTGTTAAGGCGCGATGTCTACGACAGGACCGGAGGCTTTGACGAAGCATTTAATCCGGGATATCTGGAAGACGATGATATCAGCCTGAAAGTCAGAAGCCTTGGATACAAGCTCCTGATAGCACATAACGCATTCATATATCATGCGGGAACTCAGAGCTTCAGGGAAAGAGATGATCTAAAAAAGCTCTTTGAAGATCATAGAAAAATATTGATTGAAAAATGGAACTTTGACAGTAGAGTATACTGCTCGATAAGCGATAACGAAAGAGCATTCGTGGATTCCATAAAAGAAAGAGGATACGATCGGGAAAGCAAATTCTCTCTTGTCCACGTGGGGTGCGGATGCGGCGATATGTTGGGAAGAATTAAATATCTTTACCCTGTTGCAGAAATTTGCGGTGTTGAAGAAGATGGAGAGGTAAGACAATTTGCTATCACTTCTGTTCCTGTTTATGCAAGTGTGAGTGAACTTCCCAAGAAACTTGAGGATTATGACTTTGTGGCACAAGGTCTTGGATAAGAGGATCTGACAAAGATGTCTATTAAAAAAGTAAGTGTGATAGTTCCTGCCTATAATGCGCATAATACACTGGCTAGATGTCTGGGAAGCCTTGTGAATCAGACGATTCAGGATATCGAGATAATCGTTGTCAATGATGCATCGTCTGATGACACATATGAAATCATGCATAGATGTCATGACCAGTTCCCGGATAAAGTACGGATAATTAATAATGATATCAACAGAGGAAGTGGTGGTGCGCGAAATTGTGGCTTTGATGTTGCGGAAGGTGAATACATAGGCCTTGTAGATAGTGATGATTATGTTGCCTCTAATATGTTCGAGCTTCTTTATGCGAAAGCAAAAGAGGGTGACTACGATATTGTTGACTGCGGTTATTATAGCGAGCGAAATGATAAGGCCATGTTGTTCACCGGAGATAATGTTACCGGCCAGCTGAATGATGCAAAAAGGAAAATCCTGATATCTTCGGGAGGATATCTTGTTACCAAGATATTCAAAAAAGAATTATGGAATGATCCTCCTATAAGAATGAGGGAAAAGGTAAGATGTCTCGAGGATACTGAAATTCTTATCTATATGCTTTTAAGAGCAGGCAGCATAGGAAATGTCAAAGAGGTTCTTTATAACTATTGCGACATTGCTGATTCGGCAACGAAAACAATGGATTTACAAGCATACTTTGATTCTATATATGGTGCAATCAGTGCAATATATGAGCGCTGCAAGGGAATTGGCACATTTGAGGGAGCAATTGAAGCAATCGAGTATGCTGTAATCAATTTATATTCTTACGGAATCAACAGATGCCTCTTTGAATCAATATCTAAGTATGGGGTATCGGAATCGTATATAAAGAAGTATTTCGATAATGCCGGGAAGAACGAGAAGGAACTGCTGATGAAACTTGCCTGGTTAAAAAACAGCAGAATAACCGGAAACTATATGGATAACCAAGAGGTTGTAAAACGCATTTCATTATTGGATATACATATAATGGAGGAATGTGACAGGAGATATGGTAATCCTATTCATGGAGTGGAATAGCATAGGAAATGCCGACGTGTTAGATGCCTTTGCGGAGCTTAGTGCACAAGGTAATAATATATCGGTTTCTACCTGTGCGTTCGACCAGCATCGCGAGAGGGACGACAAAGAATATATAGCAGAGCTGAAGGGCAAGATAGATGAAGTTTCACCGGATTTCGTCATGTCTTTCAATTACTGGCCTGCTATTTCTGAAGCTTGTAATCAACTTGGGATTAAATATGCTGCATGGGTATATGACAATCCATCGCTGAACCTCTTTTCTTATACACTCATAAACCCCTGCAATTATGTATTCCTGTTCGATTCTCAGGTCTATGAATTTTTCGCAACCCGAGGGATACAGACTGTTCATTATCTTCCGCTGGCAGCAGCTGTAAACAGATATGACAGTATCATTGTGACGGATTCAGACTATCAAAAATGGGGTGGAGAAATCTCTTTTGTAGGGTCTTTGTATACGGGCAAGCATGATTACTATGAGCAGATTAAAAATCAGCTTTCGGATTATACCAAAGGTTATATAGAAGGGCTGATGAGATCACAGATGGAGGTCTATGGCAAGGATATTATCGAAACTGCGCTAACGCCTGATATTATAAGTGAAATGGAAAAAGAACTTTCGGCTCACCCAAGTTATGACGGAACAGAATCCTATGAGTATTTATACGGGAATTACGTGATAAAACGCAAGATGACCGCAGTAGAGAGAACAGAGATTCTTTCAATGATTGCAGACAGGCATGAAATCAATCTGTTTAGTGATAGTGAATTTAGTCATGACAGAATCAGCAACAGAGGCAGAGTGGATTACTATGACCAGATGCCATTGGTGTTTAAGACGACTGACATAAATCTGAATATAACTCTTCGAAGTATAGAAAGGGGAATCCCGCTCAGAGCTTTTGATATCATGGGGTGTGGGGGATTCCTTTTGAGCAATTACCAGGAAGATTTGGCGTCGTACTTTACTCCGGGTGAAGATTATGTTTATTACGAGAGTAGAGAAGACCTTATAGAGAAAATCGACTATTATCTTGTTCATGATGAAGAGCGAAGGGCAATAGCCGATAGCGGTCATGCAAAAGTCAGGTCAGAACATAAGTATACTGACAGGCTTGAAGAACTTATCGATATTGTAATCGGTTAAGGAGATATCACAAAGCAATGAAGGAACTGATCAGAGAGAAGGTTACAAATGGAGAATATTCGGGCGCATACAGTGAATTGATGCGTCATTTTTCCGGCGAGTTATATAAGATGGCAAACGATCCTGAATACTGTGTTTTGGCAGCAGATGTATTTCTTAATTCAGGAGAACCTGATCGGGCATTTGATATCATCACAGTTGGATTGCTGAATGATGCTCGTAATTATGAGCTGTATCTTCTCCTTGGAGAGTACTACTCGTTGTATTCACCGATGCAAGCGCTTATATGCTATAAACAGGCTCTTTTTATGTGCAGTGACAGTGATGATGCGCAAGTAATACAGAGCTTTGTTGATAGTACTCTTGAGACCGTGGGGGCTCTGCGAAAGATATCGGTAGTGATTTGGGATATGTCCGGTGAAACGGATCTAAACAGATCTATCTCATGGATAAACAGGACTATACCGGCGGATGAGATTGAAATAATAGTTACCCCAAAAGGCTTTAACGATGGGATAAAAAAGGCAGATCCTGACAATGACATTTTTATCCTTAAGTCAGGAACGGTCCTATTTGACAATTCTTTCTTTTACATACTTCTGGGTGTGTATTCCTCCGATAGAATAGGGGCAATAGGTGGCCTTAGGAATAATACTGATGAACTGGTCTCTGAGCAGGGTATCTACTTTGATGAGTACGGAACGGATGACGTTTTGGAAATTGCCAAGCAGATCAATGCCCCAATGAAGAATGCCTTGGAAAAGAAAATTTACCTGTTGGAGGACTCGTTGTTTATCAGAAGAGAGGCGCTGGATAGCGTAGGATTATTTGATAATAATCTTAAATCCGCTGCCCCCGAAGATATTGATCTGTGCGTTAGGATAAATCTCGCCGGATTTGATGTTGTTCTTGCTTATAACAGCTTCACGTTCTGTCCCGTCAGGTCTGATTATAGAGATTGCGAATTAGAGCAAAGAAATAAGCAGGTGCTCAAAGATAAATGGAATTGTAACCTGGGCTATTCCAGCGATGTCCGAACCGAGCTGATCGCAATGATCAAACAGGAATGTGATGAAAAAATAAGTGTTCTGGAACTTGGATGTTCGCTTGGAAGTACTTTAAACAGAATAAAGTACTTGTGGCCAGATTCTGAAGTTTACGGAGTGGAATATACTGAGGCGGTTGCCAAAATAGCAGGTAGCGTGACGAATGTTATTCAGGGTGATGTTGAAAGTATGGACATCCCATATGATAAGGAGCAGTTCGACTACATTATATGTGCCGATGTGCTTGAACATCTACGCAACCCGGAGGATACGATCAAGCGGTTCATTCCGTATCTTAAGAAGGATGGTTACTTTATCATAAGCCTTCCAAACGTAAGGTATTATGGCGTATGCGCTATGCTTATGCAATATGGACGATTCGATTATGCTGATTCCGGTATTCTGGACAGAACTCATCTTAGATTTTTCACAAAAGATACTGCGATTGAAATGCTGGAGAGTTGTGGATTAGAGGTGGTTTCGCTTGACAGAAACTACAACGGAACAGATAGCGACAATGAATTCATTACAAGATTAAAAAGCAGTTTTGACATTGTAGAGCCACAGGAGTTAAGGGTTTTCCAGTATTATTTCTTGGCAAAGCTCAGGCAGGGTGAATAGATGAATATCCTTCTTTATGATTTTTTAAATTCATATATCCAGCATGACCTTGTGTACTATTTGGAAAAGATGGGACACAGGTGTAACAATGTGCCGTACAGACAGGAACTTGACAGGTATAACGATGAAGCGTTCATGTCCGGAATGGAAAAAGAGCTGGATGAGGGAAGCTACGATTTGGTGTTGACAACAAATTTCTGGCCGGTGGTTTCGAAGGTGTGCCATAAAAGGAATCTTCGATATGTTTCATGGTTCTTTGACAGTCCGCCAAACTTACGAACAACAGAATGTATGGATTACTCCTGCAATGAAATATATTTCTTTGCAAGAGCTGATTATGAAGAATACAGAAAGCTGGGACTCGATAATGTTCATTACCTTCCTCTTGCAGTTAACCTGGAGAGGCTTGATACAGTAAAAACTGACTACTGTAAATATGAATGTGAAATTTCTTTTGTTGGAAAACTCTACGAGAGCATTTTGCCATCGCTAAAGGCTCATATGAACGATTATCAGAAGGGGTTCATAGATGCGGTAGTTAACGCACAGCTTCAAATCTACGGCGGATACATTATTGATGATATTGTGACAGAGGAGTTTACGGAAAGTGTGCGTAAGCAATACAGGAGCCTTTCGGAGAATGCCATTCAGATTGAAAGAAAAGAGCTTACCTGGGCTGTGGCTTCTTATGTGACTCATCTTGAAAGGATGGGACTTCTGCGCATACTTTCCAAAAGGCATCAGGTAAATCTCTATACGTTTGAACTCACAGAGGATGAAAAGAGGCTTCTTCCTGATTTGAAATTTTGCGGATCTGTGAACTATCTGACTCAGATGCCACAGGTGTTTAAGGCCAGTAAGATAAATCTATGTCCCGTGCTTAAAGCCAACAAAACAGGAATACCGCTTAGGGCATTGGATATTATGGGATGCGGAGGATTTCTTTTATCCTCTTTTCAACCGGAACTCTATGAGTACTTTGTTGATGGTGAAGAATGCGTAATGTATACATCAATTGAGGATGCTGTAGAGAAGGCGGGATTTTACCTTGAGCGGGATGACTTAAGGCGTCGGATTGCTGCAGCAGGAAAAGAAAATATAAGACAGAATTTCAGGTATGAAGACAGAATCGAAGTTTTGCTTAAACATGATCAGTAAGGATGGATATGCGCATGGTAAAACTCGAAAACTTAAACTTTCCATATGAATTTTTTGAAGATGAAGAACGGGAAGGGTTTCTAATTACAACAATGGTTAAGCGGTACTGGGCAGTTCAGCTCAGGATACTTTCGTTGATTGCCGGAATCTGTGATAAGTATGATATTAAATGGTTTGCAGATTGTGGAACACTGCTCGGCGCTGTAAGACATGAGGGCTTTATCCCTTGGGATGATGACCTGGATATTTGCATGCTCAGAAGTGACTGGATAAAGTTCTTTGAGGTTGCCAAGAAAGAACTGCCTGAGGAATATGTAATCATGACACTTGAGGAACAGCCTCAGTATCGAGAAGTAATAGGAAGGGTTTCGAACAGCCATGCAATAGATTACTCTGTGGGACATTTAAAGGAATACTGTGGATGCCCATATACTGTCGGGGTAGATATCTTTCCGCTGGATAACCTATATGATGATGTAGAAAAAGAAAAGGATCGGATGGAACGTGCCAGAAGGGCGATAGATATCTATCTTGATAATGGGAGCCGGCAAAGTATCCTGAAGGTTGAAAAGATATATCGTGAATGTCCGGATGATGAGGCTTCAAAGGTTACGTTGATGCCGATTCATATTTCCCATAACGATCATATTTATCCTAAAGAACTGTTTGATTCATGGGTGGAGCTGCCATTTGAGAATACCTATATCAGAGTGCCGGCAAGATATGAGGAGGTTCTGGCAATAGAGTACGGCGATTATATGAGAGTTGTTAAAGCCGGCGGCGTTCATGATTATCCGGCTTATATCGGCCAGGAAGAGATTCTCAGAGAGAAGATGGGGCACAATCCATTCAGATATACATTTGACAGCAGAGAATTATTAAATGCTGTGACCAGATATGTACATAAGATGACAAATCCCATGGAGAAAAAAGATTGCGAGAAGATACTGCTTTTGCCGGTAAGAGCTAAGTGGTGGTCTTCCATGGAAGGACTTTGGCTGGAAATGAAGGACAATCCGTCTAATGAGGTTCATGTAGCTCCGCTGCCCTTTTATTACAGGGATTTTGATACTGTCTTAATGGAAATGAACTATGAGGGTGAGGATTTTCCTGATTATGTTCAGGTTGAGAATATTGATAATATAGATATTGAAGGACAGATGTTTGATAAGATTGTAATACAGGTTCCCTATGATGGATTGAGCATGAGTTTGTCAGTTCCTGAGTTTTATTATTCCCGTAACCTTTTGCAATTCGCTCAAGAGCTTATCTATGTCCCTTTCTTTGATGCAGATGACTCTGAGCATGACGGTGATAAAGTCAGTGTTGCGCTTTCTGTGATGGTTGAACAACCTGCTGTGATAAATGCTGATCGGGTTATATTAAAGACTCAGCGTATGAAAGACTTCTATATGAGGAAGCTGATTGAGATGTCCGGCGAGGAGACTCGTAACTACTGGGATCAGAAACTTACGGTGAAAGAGTTCGAGACGCCTGATGTTACAAGTAAGACCACAGCTGATGAGATACGGTGGACTGATCTTTTCGGAAAGCGCTCCGACAAAAAGATTGTAGTGTACTATATAACCATAAGCTCTTTGCTGAAAGGCGGCATCAAAGCAATAGATAAAATAAGAAATTCGCTGCGTATCTTTGAGGATAATTCTGATAAGGTTGCAGTAGTTCTTTTGCCTCAGGACCTCATAGATAAAAAGTTAGCTGAATTCGATGCTGGGTTATGGCAGGAATATCAGGGAATTATCGAGGATATTAACGCCGGTAAATATATCAATTGCGTTCTGGATAAAGAAGGCATGAGCCTTGACTTCTTGCATAAGTGGAACGGACTGTACGGCGATACCGGAGCAATTCCGAGAAAATGTGTTGAGGCGAAAGTTCCGGTAATGATACAAAATCTGGAAGTATAAAATGGTCCTTGGGGACGGAGTAATTTTGATGTGTTATACTATTTTTTATCAAATAAACATCATTAAGCATTTTGCGAGGCAATGATATGGGGTTGAGTTACAGAGACGATTTATTTATGCTCCAGGTTAGGATGTTTAGACTGGCACAGGCCAGATGGGGCAAGGATTCTCAGGAGTGTGAGACAATCTTTAAAGAGTATGATGTGAACGATTATATCAGGACATGTTATGAAGAGTACCATGTTCAGGGGGACGAAGCGAACATTGCAGACATTGAAAAATATCTTCATAAGAGAGGCTGTAGGATATGATTTTTGAGAGCGGTAGAGTGTTTTATCACGGAAGCTATGTCGTTGTTGACAAGCCGGACCTTTTGAAGTGTGAGAGTGGAAAGGATTTTGGAAAAGGATTTTATGTCACTACAGATAAAAATCAGGCAAAGAGGTTTGTAAAGTCTTCAATTGGAAAGGCTATAAAGAATGGGATAGATGTTGAGGATCCGGCAAAAGGTTATGTGTCCAAATATGAAGTGACTCCTGATGAGAATTTGGAGGTGTTTGAGTTTGAAACAGCTGATAGAGAATGGCTTCATTGTGTGGCAGCTCATAGAATGTCGCAGCTTTTTGCAGATGAAATTGCCAGGTGGGAAAAGTATGATGTAATATCAGGAAAGATAGCAAACGACACTACAAACCAGGTGATTACAGCATATATAAATGGAATTTACGGGATGCCCGGATCGGAATCTGCTGACCAAATAGCAATCAGCTTATTAATGCCTGAAAGGTTGACAGATCAGATTTGCTTAAGAAGTAAAAGAGCTTTGACGGCGCTTAAATATGTTGGTTATGATGAACAAGTTATAAAGGGTAACGAAAATGGTTCAAAGTAAGTATGAGTATACAATGCAGCTCCTTGCAGGAATGGCGTCCATCAATATAGCCAGACAGAAAAAGATATCCAGAAATGAAGCATTTTTCAGGCTTATGAGTTCTAAAACCGGAGAGATGCTTTTTGATGAGAGTACTGATATGTGGATGAACGGACCGGACTATATAGCTGATGAGTATAGGCGTGAAATGACTGCTAAGAAACGCAAAAAATCAGTTTCCGGTAAAGGGGTTAAATTGAGTAGTCTGAAATCATGACCGGTTTTTTACGGCTTACGAATTCATGCACTAATGGGCTGGAACTTCCGTAGTAGGCGTCAAATGATTCTGCCAGTGATTCATAAATGTCTTTAGAAAGAGGGATTGTCTTAATCCCTCTTTTTTGTGCTTCGGAGATTATGGCAGATTTTGAATTGGCAATATTGTTAAGCAGCTCAGAGTCAACGGTGTCGTAAACTGATGGATAGAAACAGAGCTTGACATCCGGTTTGCTTTGCACAGAGCTGAAGATTTCAAGCTTGCTCTTTACAGCATCAACAATAGAGCCTAAATGCTCTGTAAATTCATAGAGGCTTATGCAGTATAGAATACGCTTGGTTGCTGTGCTTGTTTCAGGTGTTGTAGTTTTTATGAAAAGAGCTTCATCAGAATGGATTGTTTCTTTCCAGTGATTACGGGTATTTTCTCCTGCAAATTCAGTCAGTTTGTTTAGATACTGTTCTTTTAAATTATCAGACTGGACAACAATCTCGTCGGCATAAATAACGCCGGGAACAGTAACATAGTACATCATGCACTTCTGGTCTGGAATGTCATCTTTGTTAAATTCACCCGTGGCGCCAATGGGCATGTATACGAGCTTGTCGGTGTAATGTACAAGATTTTGGGCATAGAAAGCCGGCGGAACCGTAAGGAGTGGATTCTCGCCATCGTAAGGATTTTGAATATACACAATTTCCGGGCAATAAAGAGAAATGTCAAAGTCATACCAGTGAATTAATGGTAAATCGGACGGATAGGTATCAAAGTTGTCCGCAGCATAGATTTCGTCCTCGGTCATGGTGGGCCTGCTGTAGACATCTTTTGTATAAAGTGGCAGGGGTACTACAACAGGACATATCTCAGGGTCAGAAAGCATACGTTCATAACTCCTTTTCATGGTTGACCATTCCTTGATGCCAACCGGGAGGAAAAGAGCTGTCTTTATATTCAGAATATTTTCGGAAAGGCCTGTGTCAAGCTCGCCAAGAGTCTTGGTTATTTGCGCAAAAGGATCCTCTACTGTAAGACTTTCATTGCAGGCATAAATTTCGTCACAGAGTTCTTCCAGAATGCCGACAACAGCCTTGGCTTTTGGGTTATCCTCGCCTTTTACATTCTCAAGCATTGTTCCAAGATCAACAGCAAGTTGCTGCATTTCTCCGAGTGTTTCTATAAGCTGTGCGTTTTCACAGGCAGCATAGGCGGCTTGAGCCTGTGTTAACATGGAACACAGCCCTTCAAGGCATTCTTTTGACAGTTCCTTGTAGGAATTACTCTTGTCGACAATGCACCTGTTCAGCATTTCCGGTTTAAATTCGAATCGTGGAAGTGAAGCTCCTGTTTCCTTTTCGAAGTTTTTTCGCTGCTCTTCAAAAACCGGATATTCATGTGCTCCCCAACCTTTTCGTATGGTGTTGTAGTCGTGGTAGCGTGAAGTCAGAAGTTCGTTATAATGCGATGGAACAGGCATCATTGTATCTTCAAAAGGGATGTATACCGCGGGTTTGTAATTAGACTTTAGCTCGCCGGGATTCCCCTTTAACACCCATGGAAAAATCTGGCCTATTTTCTGGGCCTCTGCTTCAGAAGTCCTGCCCATTTGCTTTTCGGCGAGGGAATACAGGGCTACACCGAGAGTCCTTTTGTCCGGTGTATTTGGAAAAGATGTGTGATAAAGCTTAGAAAACTTATCAAGATAGGAATTAATAACATCACGGCTGAGAGTGTCATCTACTATGCCATCTGCAATAGCAAGGATTTCCATGATTTCATTATCCCTTGCCTTCTCTTCATCCTGATCGGTATAGAGATAGTCTTTAACAAAGATGTCGATTCCTGTAAGCCACGGGAAATTATAGCTTTCAGAAAGATATTTTTCATCAAAAGAGATATGGCCGTTCTTTACAACTCTAGCCAGAAAAAGCCAGTGATCATCCTGCCTTTCATAGTCGTGAATAACATACCCCTTGGGAAGTTCGAAATCGGCAACTTCTCTAAAGCGATTGTAGTCTGCCCTCAGCATGCAGATGTCTATGTCATCATCCCAAGGAATATAGCCGCCATGACGCACAGCACCAAGAAAAGATCCCCAATCAGCAAAATATGTTATACCATACTTTTTGCAAATTCGGTCAATTTCAGAAAGCACATCCAAGGCATTGGCCCAGGACTGCTTTACTGCAGTCGGAATATAGAATCCGTTTCTTATCTCGTCTCGAAAATAGTCTAATTCATGTTTCATAGTATATTCCTCAGCTTTAATCATAGCATATTTAAGTGACTGTGTAGTGGATAATGCGCACATTTATGTGATAAAATATAGTTAAACACAAAAACGGAGAAGCGCTTATGAGCAAGGATTTTAAATTAACAGCATCAATGATGTGTGCGGATTACGGGCATTTGAAAAAAGAAATTCGAAGCCTTGAGGAAGCCGGTATAGATTCTTTCCATATTGATATCATGGATGGAAGGTATGTGAACAATTTTGCCATGTCTTTATACGATATGGCATATATTGCAAGTGCAACAAAACTGCCATTGGATGTTCATCTCATGATCGAGCACCCCAGAAATAATATTGACTTGTTTCTTAATAAGCTAAGGCCTGGAGATATAGTCTATATTCATCCGGAGGCTGAATATCATCCATCTACAACAATTCAGAAGATAAAAGATGCTGGAATCCATCCAGGTATTGCCATTAATCCCGGAACGAGTGTTGAGTCTGTAAAAGAGCTTTTGAAAATTGTGGATTATGTTCTTGTAATGGCTGTAAATCCAGGAAATGCCAGTCAGATGTTCCTTCCGTTTGTCGGAGAGAAAATTGAAAAGCTTGTTAAACTACGCGAAAAAATGGGATTTAAGTTGTATTGGGATGGCGCCTGCGGAGCTGATAAGATCACCAAATATGCTCCCATGGGAGTTGATGGTTTTATCTTGGGAACTACGCTTTTGTTTGGAAAGAAAACCAGCTATGAGGAGATTATCCAGCATACAAGGAAGATGGACTTCTCATACCTTGAACATGAGAAGAAGACGGTGTGTAATAACTATATGTCATAAATAGATGCAAAGGTTAGGGAAGTCATAGAGAAGAGGCTCTGGAGGAAAGAATATACGAATTTAAAAGAACATATGGAGCTGGAGTTTAATCTTGGGAAAGAAGAAGGATTGGAACAAGGCAGGGGTCAAATAAATGCTCTTAATCAGATTCTGTTGGATTTGGTCAGATTTGATGACCTTAAGCGTGCTACAACCGATAAGGAATTTCAAGAGAAGCTGATAAAAGAGCTTGTTCATTAAGATGCGACTGAAGGAAATTAAATAGAAAGTGTGGGTATAGCTCCTGGCGTGGGAAGATCTTGCGTTAGGAGTTCTTAATTAACCTAAATAATAAAGGTGGAGATGAGATTATGTGCGAAGCATTGAGAGAGATAATGGCAGATGAATTGAAGGCTGCTGAAGATAGAGGCATGAAAAATACATCTAGTAAGATGCAACAACTATATGTCATAGTTTGAGATCATGACAGGTTTTCTGCGGCTGACAAATTCGTGTACCAGAGGGCTAGAACTGCTGTAGTAGGCATCGAAAGAGTCTGCCATGGATTTATACATGTATTTAGAAGGGGCTGTCGCTTTAGATGATTAAATCATCTAAGCGAGGCCCCTTTTTCTTGCCATAAATTGTGGATTCGAGAAATGGCTTTCGTTGTTATTGTGAAAAATTGAGTACTTTAACAAGCCGATGTGATAATCGGCGCACTGTTGCTTTTTTCGTTTTGGAGTGTCAAAAATTATGAGGCTTTTTTCAATTCAAACAGATGCGTTCCGGTTCGATCAGATACAATCTTATGATGCAGCTTATTTATGTCATAACCGATTGCCAGAAGTATGCTCTGTGCAAGAACATTTTCTTTTCCGCGATACAGATATCTTCTGAAGTTCATGTCTTCTTTCACATTTGCGAAGGATCCTTCTGCCTGGATGCTTCGATTCATCCTCAGCTGTGTTCCGTAATCGCTGGTTATCCGTTCAAGACATTCTGCTCGTTTTTCTTCCATTTTTCTTGAAACAGAAAGCTTTTTGTTTCTATCTTCAAATGCGGTCTTACAGTTATTCCCTTTAATGCAATCTTTCTTGTAGGGGCAGTTATTGCAACTACTGCATTCATATATCGTAACTTCACGTTGATATTCGGTTGCTGATTTTTGGGTTCTTTTGGATACTGCAGGGAGCTGTTGACCATTTCTACATGTGTAGCAGTCTGACTCAGGATCATAGTCCATGTTTTCACGTCTGCTTATGTCATTCCTGAACTTCCTTGATTTTGAAAGTTCGTAGTTTTGAGGCTTGATGTACGCGGCCTGCTCGTTGGACTCGATGAATATGTAGTTTTCTTCGCTTTCGTATCCTGCATCAGCAACGATGTTTTTATACTTGAATGTAAGATGTGACTCCATGTCTTTCAGAAATGGTATCAATGTAATGGTATCTGTTGGAGCCGGAAAGACATCCAGCCATGTGACATACTCTGAATCCACACCATGCTGCAGGTTGTATGCTGGCTTAAGCTGGCCGTTGAGCATGGCATCTTCCTTCATTCTCATGAATGTTGCGTCGATATCAGTCTTTGAATAA
>JAEEGH010009244.1_pt1 | contig 23035 bp, 32 predicted proteins | sample 9134181 | NCBI WGS metagenome assembly JAEEGH01 (sample SAMN16246544, study PRJNA631951) | gut metagenome | biome: gut microbiome; feature: rumen; material: DP-attached | host: Bos | place: Iran: Karaj | collected 2018-10
CAAAGAGACGAAAGTGCTCCAGATCGGGCAGAAGATACGAGTACGCTAGTTACTCATGGTGGTAAGGCTCGTTGCGGAGAATGGTCATTGCGCGGTAGATCTGCTCGATGGCCATTATTCGTATCATCTGGTGGGAGAACGTCATCTGAGAGAGGGAGAGTTTGCCGTTGGCGCGGTCATAGACGGCTTGTGAGAACCCATAAGGACCGCCAATGACGAGTGCAAGATCCCGACCGGAAGTCATCTTCTTTTGGAGATAATCGGCGAATTCGATGGAGCGAAACTCGCGTCCGTGTTCATCAAGCAGGATGACGTCCATAGCCGGCGTGAGGCGCGCGAGGATAGCTTCCCCTTCGGCGACCTTGATCTGCTCTTCGGTGAGCGCTTTGGCGTTCTTCAGATCGGGTATGACAACGAGCTCAAACGGGATATAGTGTTTGAGTCGCTGCTGGTAGTCGTCGATAAGGGATTGGAGACGTGTGTCAGTCGTTTTCCCCGTCAGGAACAATTGAATCTTCATCTTTGAAATAGGCCTCGAAGTCCTCGCCGGTCCAGGTGAACTTATAGATGACGTTATTGCCGATAAATCCGTCGTAGCTGACGATGGCGGTGTAGTAGGTATGTCCTTCTTCAAACGCCACGTGCGACGACCAACCATCGTTATACGTCACTTGTACGCCGTAGCGGATATCGTCTTTGTTGTCAGCCTGGGAGACGGTCACGAAATACTGCGCGAAATAGCTCCAAGGCGGCATATTGTCCCATAACTCCGCGAGCGTGAGGCTGTCCACCGTTGCGGCGAGATAGGGGAAATGGTTGTTGATCTTGCCGTCGGGGTTGAGCGGGTAGATATAATCCCAATATCCGCGCACGCGGTAGTCGAAATGCACGTCCACGACGCTGGTGGCTTTGGTGGTGACGGTCTGCAGGAACAGTTTGCCGGCAGGTTGAATCTTATCCGGATCGATCACGAAGGCATATATCCAGTAATCCGTATTGGGCTCGAGGTTGGTAAAGAACTTGTCTATCTTCCCGTATTGCAGGCAGTGGCTCGCGAAAGGCGCGATATGGAACTCGCCTTCTTTGAGCAGGTCATACCGCCATTGGATGTACTCGGTGTTGGCGGAATCCAGCGCGAGGGTCATGAACTGCTTCTGGTTGTCCATGGGGTTGACACCTTTCCTCGCGGGCTCGCAGGCTACGAGGTAATACGCGTCCTTGTCGGGCGAGAAAGCGCACTCAACATAACCCGCCGAGACCGTATACGGCGAGATCTGAATCGATACGTTCTTGGTTGTCCAACTGGCGTCGGGGTTGCAGGCGAGCGTTAAGAACGCGAGCCAACCGATAACCATTAACCTATAACCTTTCACCTTTATATTACTCATATTGCTTCCTTTCTTCCTCTTCTTTCTTGAGGAGTTCTTGAACGGACCCGATAAAGCGGAGACAGGTCATGACATGTCCGCCGTAATGGCCGAAGTTATAGGTAATATTGGCCATATGCCATTTGGACTTGGCGTTGGAGGCGTTTTGAAACGGCACGGTCTCATCATCGATGGAGTGGCACATATAGACGGCAGCCTCGGGTAGCCAGTTGTAGGACGTGATCGAGTTCGCCACCATCGCTTTCTGAAGTTCAGACACCTCCCACGAGGTCTGGTCCAAGGCTTTGGGCGTGAGCAGCTCATGGGTCACATGTGTGCCGATGAGTTTGTTGACCTGCCCGGTGGTGTATTTCTTGGAGTTGATCCAGTCGTCGAGGTGAACATATATCCACTCTTGCATCAGATCGCGCATGTCCATCTGCAGTTTGTTTCCGATGATCATGCCTTGTACGACGAGCGGAACACCGACGGGGTAGCTGGCGAGGTCGGTGTTGACAAACTGCTCATAGGTGGCTTTCACGTCATACGGACCACCACCCGCAAAGACACGGTGAATTTTTACCTGCTTCGGGTTCTCGTCTGCGTAATATTCGGTCTCGATGAGGTGCTCAACCGCCATCGTGTTCGCGCCGCCCTGGCTGTAGCCCATAAGGATGAGTTCATCGTGCTCGGGTTCCATGCCGACCGCTTTGAGCCAGGGTCTGACAGCGAGGTACATGTCGAGTACGTTCCGCGCCGTGAGGTCCATGACGAGGTATGGGTGCACCTGATTGGCTGTGATACCGTATCCCATATAATCGGGGATGATCAGGCCGTATCCTTGCTTGACGAGAATGCCTTCGAGCGAGAAGCAGTTAGAGGGGGCTTCGGAGTTGGAGCAGACGGTATAGTGACTGACGAGGATCATTCGCTTGGGTCGCTGTCCACGGGGGAGCATGACCTTTCCGGAGAGGATGACCGTGTCCCAGTTCAGATCGATGGTGGGGTAGGTACCTACTATCTCGGTCACTTTATTCTGATTGCCGTACTTGAGCAGTTCCTGCACGATCGCGGCGCCGGTGACGCTGCTGGTCTTGCGGATAGCCGGTCCGTTGGCCGGATCGGATAGTTCGTACTCTTCCGTCCACTCGTTCACCGGGATGCCATCCGGCAGGTAACAGTTGCTCGGCAGACCTTGCTCGAGGTCGGTCTCGTGTTGCCCGATCACCTTAAAAGCCAAACCCTTCGCCGCCTCGATGTTCGCGAAGTCCACGAACTCATCCTGGCGGAAGTGGCAGGAAGAGAGTGCTATTGTAAACAATAGCACGATGTATGATGTATGATGTATAATGTATGATTTCATAATTTAGAAGCGTGCACCTATGCTGACATTGATTATTCGTGACGAAGCCATGAAGATATAGTTGGAATTCTTGAGGGCATATAAGCCACCGAACTCCACGGTAGCGAACCAGCGGTCGTAGTTGGCGCTGACTCCGAAAACGGTGAAGTTTATCGCCGCTCCAACATCCGTGTGCCAGCCCTTGGCGTTCGTCTCCGTTCCGCCGTTGATATCCATACCGAAACCGAGTCCGGAAAAGAGATTGACGTACTCATGGTGGTAGTACGTGAAGCGGACGGTCGGCATGATCACAAGGTTGTAGAAATGTTCCCCGCTTTGGCGTGCGAGCTCTTGTCCCTTGCCGTTGCGGGTCACGTTGTCCCAACTGACACCACTACCGTCGAACAAACCACCCAAGGAGAACCAGTGATTGAAGCGCCATTGGTACTCGATCCATAGGTGTTGGTAGTACTTGAAGTTCTCGCGATAGACCTGCTCGTAGGAGGCGGGCATCGTATTGACGACATAGTTCTGCTTATGCCACATCAAGGTCTCGAAGAGCTGGTCTCCCCAGCCGATACGGATCTCGTTCCGGCGATCGAGGTACGCCATTTTGTCCTCTGCGAAAGCGGTTGTCGTTAACCCGCAAAGGAGGATGAGTATGTAAAATTTCATTTTCACGCTGCAAAATTAGTGAAAAATTTGCACATATGCAAAAAAAAGTGTAATTTTGCACCGCAAAATCGTTAATTTATGAAAAAAGAAGAACTTCGCAAGTTGATTGCTGTTTGGTTTGAAGAAGATATTCGCGATGGTGACCACACCTCGCTCAGTTGTATTCCGCCGACTCAAATGGGTTGCCAGCAACTCATCATCAAGGATACCGGTGTGCTTGCCGGCGTAGAAGTGGCGAAAGAGATCATCAACTATTTCGACCCCGAATGCCGCTTCGAGCAGTTTTTGCATGACGGCGATCACGTGAAACCGGGTGATGTGGCGTTTAAGGTGTACGGTAAAGAACTGAGTCTGCTGCAGATCGAGCGCACGATGCTTAATATCATGCAGCGGATGTCGGGTGTTGCCACGACTGCGCACAAGTACCAGCGTCTGATTGAGGACACGGGTTGCCATGTGCTCGATACGCGCAAGACCACGCCGGGACTGCGTTATCTGGAGAAAGAGGCGGTGGTGTTAGGCGGCGGTATGAACCACCGTATCGGGCTCTTCGATATGATTCTCTTGAAGGACAACCACGTGGATTTCGCCGGCGGTATCACGAATGCGCTCACGCGTGCACGCGATTATTGCAAAGCGAAAGGCAAGGATCTGAAGATCGAGATCGAGGTGCGTAATTTCGATGAGATCAACGAGGCTTTGGCAACGAATATCCCCGATCGTATCATGCTCGATAATTTCAGTCCGGCGAAGACGAAAGAGGCGGTGGATATGATCCGTGCATGGGAAAAGACGGCTGGTCGTCATATGGAGATCGAGTCCAGCGGTGGTATCACGATCGATACGATCCGCGACTACGCGATCCAGGGCGTGGACTTCGTGTCCGTAGGTGCGCTGACCCACAGCTACAAGAGCCTCGATATGAGTTTCAAAGCGGTGAAGGGTTAAGCTTCGTCCACTAACATCTGACAGTTTTTGCAGTCGAAGGTAAGGCGAAGGACCTTACCGGTACGCAGACGCAAGTAACGCGGTTCCTTATCTTTCGGATAGGGAGCCGTTTTTCTACAATGCCCGAGTTCAAAGAGCAGGCAGTAGCGGCAAGTCATCAGATGATCGTATTGCGTCTCCATTCGTTTAGGATGCTAATGGGTATAAAATAGGGCTTGGTGTCCAACGTGATGTTGCGGGCAATATAGGGTGTGTCGCCGAGTTTGGACAGTTGCGTACGAATGGTCTCGAGGGCTTTGTCGGTATTCTTAGCCGGCTCGTGCGGATAAACAAAAGAACGCTCTTTATCTCCGATACGCAGTTCAAAGCCCTCTTCGGTCTCGCGGAAGACGATATCCACGGGAATACGGCGTTCGCTCTTTAGATTCTTGGCGAATTCTATATCGAGATTACGGTATAATCGTTTAAGGTTTAGCGAATTAGCGTTTAGGGGCTTGTTGATCTTGATGAGGTTGCCCTCAATGCCGTTGACCGAGAAGCCTTCGCTGCCTATGGTGAGACCGTCGCCGTTATGGAGAACGATGCCGTCGTTGAGGCGCACACGGAGGGTGTTACCATGCGCTTCGATCACTTCGCCCACGTACTCACCGGTCGATTTGGGTGTGTCCCAATTGGCCATAGGACGTGTGCGACCATGGAGGAAATAATCGGTGGCTCCGCGGTGGAAGGTCTTCTCCGGGTCTGGTACAAAAGTTCTTTTGTACACAGCCCCATTGGATGTTGGATATTTGATATTGGATATTTGATTTAATTTCTCGCGGTAGTACGCCACGATATTGGTCACGTAGTCGGCATCTTTGAGTCGGCCTTCGATCTTGAAGGTTGTCACACCGGCATCGATGAGTTCGTTCAGATACGCCGAGCGGTCGAGGTCTTGGAGTGAGAGTACATGCCGCTGGTGAATCGGTTGACCGGCCTCGTCGAGCACTTCATTCATCGACTCGTCCAACACATCGTACGCCATGCGGCAGAACTGTGCACACGCCCCGCGGTTGGCAGAACGGTTGGCGAGCACTTCGGATATATAGCACCGCCCTGAATACGAAACGCACAAAGCCCCATGCACAAAGGCTTCGAGTTCGATATCGGGTACGGCTTCATGGATCGCACGTATCTCGTTGATGCTGAGTTCGCGCGCCAGGACGACCCGTTTGAAACCCATGTCGCGCAGGTGTGCCACCTGTTCGGGAGTGCGGTTGTCGCATTGCGTGGAAGCATGCAGACGGATAGGGGGAAGGTCGAAGTCAAGCAGGTGCAGATCCTGAATGATAAGGGCATCGACACCTATTTTATATAACGCGTGCGCGAGTGCGACCGCGTGCGCGTACTCATCGTCATGGAGTAGGGTGTTGAGCGTGACAAGCACCTGAACACCGTAGGTATGGGCATAGCGAACCACCTCCGCTAAGTCCTCCAGCGAGTTGCCGGCAGCCTGTCGTGCACCATAGGCAGGTGCTCCGATATAGATGGCATCTGCACCGGCCTGGATGGCAGCGATCGCTACTTCTTTGTCGCGAGCCGGAGCGAGGAGGCTAAGCGGTACATCACGATGCCTGCCGTTACCGACACGTTCATCGAGTGCTTCGTTCCGTATTGGGGTATCTCTATGCATTGACTGCAGTTATCTACTACTGATTGTTGAACACCGAAGACCTCGTGTCCCAAAATCACAGCGATTTTAGGACCAACCTTCTCCGCGATTTCTTCGAGGGTGACGGAGTCATGTGCCTGCTCGACGGCATAGACGGTATAACCCTGTGCCTGCAGGTCATGCACGGCATCGAGTGTGTCCTTGTAATATTGCCATTCGACTGATTCTTCGGCGCCGAGTGCGGTCTTGTGGATCTCCTGATTCGGCGGGCAACAACAGATACCGCATAGCACCACTTTCTCTATGCGCATGGCGTCGGCGGTGCGAAAGACCGCACCTACGTTATGCTGACTGCGCACATTATCGAGCACCACGACCAGCGGCAGTTTGTCGGCTGCGCGGTATTGGTCGACATTCATGCGACCCATTTCGGCGGAAGTCAGTTTGGTACTCATAGGGCAAACGGTAAGTGGACGCGAAGAAGTTTGGCGTCTTCGTCTATCTCGGTAATGAAATCTTCGTGCAGCGGTATCATTCGGCCGTCTTCCAACTCGGCGAAGATATTCATCGTGCTGTCATCTACTCGCACGATCTTGCCTATGGTCTGATCGCCCTCTTGCAGCGTCCAACCTTCAAAATCCACCCATGCCATTTCGTCTTCTTTCGTCGCTATGTCGCTCCGTAACACAAAGCCTTCTTCGCCCTTGATGTCGGCGATGTTCTCCGAGCGGAAGGGCACGAACAGCCCGTCGCGCTGCACGAACACGAATTCCGGCAGGTCTTTGTAATGGGTTCTTTTGAGAACGCCGATAGATATGAGATCTTGGGCTGTTATCATTGTTGTGTGACAGTTAGTGTGTTACCCGAGCGGATTAATCCGAGCCGACGAAGGGTCTCGCGGATGAGTCCTTTCTGCGGTGCTGCCGTTCCGGAAGCGACGTCGTACTCTTCGCCGCAGACCGGGCAGACGGCATACATTCCGTCAATCGTGCAGGTTGTGCGCTGCCCTTTGCTGGCGCAATAGGGGCAGCCTAAGTCATAGGCATCGTAGCCGTTCATGCTCACGTACACCAGTACACCTCCGTAGCCGCAGGCATTAACACCCAGCGGCAGAACGAGTTCGTCGTGATAATGGAATCCGTCCGACAGCACGTCGATATGATCGCCCGGAACCTGATTCTGGAAATGCACAAACGATCCTAAGTCCATGTTGATCACCACATGCACCGGATACGCCGGCACGCTGGACCGGAAAGTAGAGTCCTCACAGGAAGCGAGGATCCATGCCATGAGGCAGCACCCTATAACCCTTAATTGCCGGAAACGCTGCATATATGAATTTCGTAAATCAGCGTGGAGTAGGGCGGTATATAACTCGTTGTACCTTCGGTACCCGAACCTTCCGCCTCGTTGTATTCGTCCGATTGGAACTTCGAGTAGTCATAACCCAGGGAGGCGGGGACATAGAGCTCGATATCGCCGTTGTTATGGATCTTATGACATCCCTCGGAGAAGCCCGGGATGGTGTTGGCGAGCGAGAACGTGACATGACTACCTCCATCGACCTTGTAGCCGTTGATCAGTTTGCAGGTGTAGTCGCAGGTGACGTAACTGTCTGCGTTCGGTTGCGCATCGTTGGGAGTGGGGTCGGCGATGATCTTATAGAGCAAACCGGTGCTCGTTTCCACCACTCCGGGTTCTTTCGCTTTCTGCGCCAACCATAACTCGTTCTGCACCTTCCATTCCGTCCAGTTGTTTTGCTTACAACCGACCAATAAGAGTGCCGCAAGGCACGCTCCTATAACCTTTAACCTATAACCTTTCATCTTTATTTGGCGATCCATACTTCAGGATTTAAAATGTTTCTGTCTTTGTATATCTGGAAATAGAGTTCCGTTTTCTGATCTTGTTCGGCGTCGGTAAAGATGGTTCCGATGGCTTGCTTGGTCTCCACCTTATCGCCTTGCTTGACACTCAGTTTGCTGAGGTTGGAATAGACCGTGCGGTAGTTACCGTGTTGGATGATTACGGCGTACGTACCGGCCACCATGAAGCAACTGGTCACCTCGCCTTTATACACCGCACGCGCTTTGGCATTGGCGACCGTCTGCAGGTAGATGCCTTTGTTATCCGTCACCACTTGCGAATAGACAGGGTGTTGTTGCTTACCGAAATGTCCGCTGATCATACCTTTCTCCACCGGCCAGGGCAACCGTCCTTTGTTGGCCTCGAATCCACCGGCAATCAGTTGTTGCTCTTTGGTGAGCGAGGTCTTGGATGCTTTCTCGGTCTGCTTGCGCACCATATCATCGATCTTGCGGTTCAGTTCATCCACTTTCTTCTGTTTCTGCTTGAGTTGCTTGCTCAGGTCTTTCTCTTTGGACTTGAGTTGATTGAGCATGTTCTGCTGCTTGCGCTCGTCGCGTTTGAGATTCTCCTGTTCCCGCTTACGCGAAGAAAGGGCAGTCTGTTTGTCGGCTTTGTTGGCCTGCAACAACTCATTCTGTATATCGATCTCCGCCTGGGTGTTCTCTATACGACGAACCTGTTGTTGACGGAAATGCGCGAACTCCTGCAGGTACCGGGCGCGGCGCGCGAGTTGCTGAAAACTGTCGCTGCTCAACAGAAACAACAAGGGCGACTGCTGCATCCGGGCATAATGGCTTTGACGCACCATCCGGGCGTAGTCGTTTTTATAGCCCTCCAACACGACCTGCAACGAGTCCCGTTTGGTACTCAACACGTTCATCTCGCGGTTGAGTGCCGTGATCTCGTTGTCCAGCGTGCGAATGAGCTGTTTCTGATTCTTGATGTTCTGACCGATCAGATTCAACTTATTGAGCGTGGCCGTCTCGTCTTTCTTCGTCTGCTTGAGCATCTTGTTGGTCTGCTCAATCTCCTGCTGCAGTTTCTTCTGCTTCTTCTGCAGCTCCTTCACGCTCTCGCCAAAGGCAGGGAGACAGAGGAGCATGGCTATAAGAAAGACAAGCAGTCTTTCTCCTTTCACCTTTATTCTTTCACCTTTCATCTTTCACCTTTCACCTTTCACCTTTCACCTTTCATCTTTATATCTACTTCCGTGTATTTCTTGAGCGGTTGGTTCGTGACCCGTACCGGTACGTCTATTTTTCGTGGCGGGTAGTTGATGACCAATTCGATGGTCTCGTTGCCGAACGCGTAGAGTAGGCGTGCTTTGTCGTTGCCGGTCGGCAAGTCCGCGGAGCATATCTGCTGCAGGATATCCCAGTTGAGACTCGGCGTTAGTTGGCGGTTCAAGTCTGCGAACGTGGCTTTAGCATAACGACCGTGGAGCTTGTCTATCGCAATCAACTCTGTCGGGGTAGCCTCTAAACGGATCATCTCCATACCCAACATCGGCATGACGCTGATGACAAGCATCGAGTCCCGTACGGTCTGCATGGTCACACTGGCGCTCAACTGGTCGGTGTTCGTGGTGATGGTTGCTACCGCCCCTTGTATGAGGCACGTGTGCCAGGCAGGAGCGCTCTCTGCTTTTGACGCTTGACTCTTGCCTACCGACTTCTTCGCCCCGCAGCCCACCAGAACCAGTGCGCAGAAAAGAAACCCTATAACCCGTAACCTATAACCCATAACCTCTACTTAATCGCTTCAAGATGTGATTTTATTACTTCTTTATTGGCCTCATTGGTCGCGTTCCACAGCGCTTTGTTGAGGTAGAACTTCGCCAAATCGTCCTGTCCTTTAAGGTACATGATCCAACCGTAGGTGTCCAAAAACGTCGCGTTGTTCGGTTCTTCGCGGATGGTGATGGCACTCATCTGCTCGGCTTTCGTCAAGTCACCGCCGTGGGTCGCCAGATGGTAGGCGTAGTTATTGAGCACCATCGTGTTGTACGGGTCGAGCTCCAAGGCGCGTTCGTACAAGGCGTAGAGTGTCTTTTTCTTGCCCTTGGTCAGTTCTGTCAACTCAATGCGGAAGAGCAGGAAGCGCAGATCATTGGGATCTGTCTCCAAATAGCGATCTACTTCCTTGATGGCTTGCTTGGGCTGATTGGCCATCGCGTAGATCCGGTAACGGGTGATGGCGCTGTAGCCGTCGTAGCCGTTAAGCTTATCGATGGCATCCTGCATCTTGATCGCCTTGTCCCATTGCTTCTCGTGGATGTAGATCACCTTCAGCCTTTCCGGCAGCTCTTCCGACATCTTGCCTTTGGGCGCTAACTTATACGCCCGCTCGTAACAGTCTTTGGCTTCCTGGTCGTGCTTAAGCGCCTCGTGCATGGCGCCTAAGTAAAAGAGCGTCTGCACATCATTCGGCTTTAACTCATCGCAGAACTGAAGCAACACGTACGCTTCCGGATACCGCTCGTTCGAGATAGCCTCTTTCGCCGCGTACCAGTAGTACGTGAACTGCTGTTCCTGCTCCACGGTGAGAGCGGGGCAAATGGAAAATTGAAAAATGAAAATTGAAAGGAGAAACAAACCTTTCACCTTTAACCATTCACCTTTTACCCTATTTCCCTTTTCACCTTTCACTTTTCACCTTTCACCTTTCACTTTTCACCTTTCACTTTTCACCTTTCACTTCCTCCCCGAGTGCCCGAATCCTCCTGCCCCGCGCTCGGTGTCGCTCAACTCCTTCACTTCCACCACCTCCGGCGTCTCATGTTTGGCGATGACCATTTGGCAGATCCGTTCGCCGGGCTCTATCGTCTGCGGCTCGCCGCTGAGGTTGATAAGTATCACGCCCACCTCTCCGCGGTAGTCTGCATCGATCGTACCCGGGGTGTTGAGGACCGTTAGACCGCGCTTGAGCGCTAGACCGCTACGCGGACGAATCTGTGCCTCAAAGCCCGCCGGCAACTCGATATACAAACCCGTCGGAATCAACTTCCGCTCCATGGGCGCCAACGTGATCGGCTCTGCGATGTTACACCGTATATCCATACCCGCCGCCTGTTCACTCTCATATTTCGGCAGCGGATTATTGCTCTTATTAATAATTTTCAGTGTCATTTGTTTTTTTTATTAGTGAGCATATAAACTCAGTAGGGACCTCCCCTTAAAATCTCTTCTCCACCAGCACTCTCAGACCGTCGGCAACGATTTTGATATGTATATCTTTCTCCATCTCCACGGGGTCTCCATCGATATGGAAAGGCGCCGGCTCTTCGCGCTCGAGCGTCACTTCCTTCGCGCGGATCGTATTCATGAAATGACTGTCATCGATGCTTCCTGCAAACAGACGCAACGCCAGACTGGCGCTACCCAACAGCGCGTTGCTCGACATCATCATGATATCCATCTTTCCATCCTGCAGACTCGCTTTGGGCGCAATCATTGCCTCGTAGCCCCATTGGTTCGCATTGGCGAACGTGATCAAGAAGGCTTTGTGAGTCACATCCAGCCCATCGCCGATCAGGTGGTAGGTCTGAGGGTGATACGAGAACACGTCCTTGATGATGTTCTGGAAATAGGTCGCAAAACCGCGTTTGTTGCTGCCTGCAAAATGATCGGCTATCACGGCATCAAAACCCGTGCCACATGTGCTGACGAACATCTTTCCGTTTGCCAGACCGTAGTCCACGGAAATAGGTTCGCTCCGGTTGATCATCTCCAGCGCCTTCTGAGGCTTGATCGGAATATTGAGGTGACGCGCAAAACCGTTTCCGCTTCCCATAGGGATGATGCCCAATGCGGTCTGACGGCTGATGGCTGATGGCTGACAGCCTTTAACCAGTCCCCGTGCTACTTCATTCACCGTGCCATCACCGCCGACAGCTACTACGGCGTCAAAGCCCATGCGGGCAAACTGATACGCCATCTCCGTGGCATGACCGGCATGCTCCGTGAATACGATGTTCGGCAACCACTGCTCCGCATCCAGCGTCTGCATGATCAGTTTAGGCAACTTACGCTTTGCGTTCTGAGTCTCCTTACTTCCCGATACCGGGTTGATGATAAAAGCTATATTTTTCATAAGCACATATTTATGCAACCTGAATTGGGCGCAAAATTACAAAAAAAAAATGACATGCGCAAGCGCGCACGCAATTTTTTTGAAATTTATACCATTATTACTCCTGCATCAACAGTTGCATTACCTCAAGACGCCTGACCTCGCATGTACTCGCCGGGGGTGATGCCGGTTTTGTTTTTGAACATGCGCGTGAAATGATGTGGGTAATCGAAGCCGAGCATGTATGCCGTTTCGCTGATACTGCGGCCGCTCATGAGGATATTCTTCGCGATTCGGATGATATACGCTTGGATATATTCCTTGGCAGAAGCGCCTGTTGCTTGCTTCACCAAGTCGCCGAAATAACCCGCTGAATACGCCATCTGAGAGGCGCAATACGCTACTGTCGGCAAGCCTTTCTCGGCTTGCCGGCCTTCGTAATAATACTTGTACAACAAGGCGTGAAACCGTTTCAGCACATCCGGCTCGTTCTCCGTAATCCGGGCATTCTGACGCCAATACGCCCGCTGGCAGTAATCCAAAATCAAGCGCAGATATCCCACCACTATATTCCGCAGTGCGGAGCTGTCGGTGTGCGTTTTCAGTTCTTCGCGCAGCGCGCTCAGAAGCGTCTCTATCGCATCCCATTCCTGCGGTTCAAGAGGCAGCGAATCGGTGAAGAAATACGAGAAGAAATTATACTCTGCGATGTGCGCCTCGAGGTCTGTCTTACTCATCAACTCCGGCGACCATAGTACCGCCCATCCGTTCAGAAAGAGCGGTTTGCCATCATCTTCCCTGCCGCCTATTTGTCCCGGTGCGACGGCGATTACTGACCACTCGCTCACCTGCACAGGCCGTACGCCGTACGACAAGTCCTGCGGAAACTCCCGTTGGATAAACAACCCATACACGCTGTAGTTATTCAAACTCGTCCTGACGCCTTTCTCCAGCTCATCAAAATGAATGACACTAATCAGCGGGTGGATCACTTCCGCCTCCAGATGCCGTGCATACACATTCGGTTCCCGTATATTCAGGAGTTTTTTCATAAGGGCTGAAATTTGTGTGCAAAGATACAATTTTTCTGCGAGATATGCAAAAATGGCAGCCAAAAAATCATGTTTTTCTGCGATTTCTGCAAAAATGGTAGTTATTCGGCAAATATATGTTATTCTATATCCGTCAAAAGCAGTAATTTTGCACTCGAAATGAGAAAATGTAAAATTAAGAAAATGAAACAATTGTTTATACTTGTTTTTGCGCTGAGCACAATGACCCTTATGGCACAAATACCGATTAACATCATCATCGGCTCGAAGGCCTTTACCGCCACGCTTGCAGACACCGAAACCGGCGAAGCCTTTGCTGCATTGTTACCACTAACGGTCACGATGAACGAACTGAACGGCAATGAGAAATATCATTACCTGAATTCGTCTCTCCCCACCGCCGCATACCAGCCCGGCACTATCCACGCCGGCGATTTGATGCTCTATGGAAACAACTGCGTAGTCCTTTTCTACGAGACTTTCAATAGTTCGTATTCTTATACCCGTATAGGCGCAATAGACAACCCTTCCAGCCTTGCCGCCGCTCTCGGTTCCGGTAATGTGTCCGTCCGTTTTGAATTCAGCACTACTACCGAAAATCTCACCCCAAATGTACAAAGTGACAAAGTTCCAAGTACAAAGGTTCTCCGCGACGGACAACTCTATATAAAGCACAACGGAGCGACATATAATGTACAAGGAGTAAAAGTAAAATAGTTCTTTTCTTCCCGTTATTTTTGTGTATTTGAAAAAAAAGTAGTAATTTTGCAGCGGAATTACAAAAATAAATACTTTGTGATTTCAAATTCAACAAGGTTATGGAAAAGATTCATCTTAATCGTGCCCTTGCGGCTAAGAAAAAAATCTTCCTTTTTGTATGTGCGACGGTGATGCTTGCTGCATGTGTGACGAAGAAGCCAAACGAAGAAGCGGCTATCCGTTCGATGTGCGAGGAGATAGCGCAACGCTATCCTCAAGCCACGCTACAGGATATCTATAAGACTTGTTTTCAGGATTTCTTCGGGGCGGAGCATCTGTTGAGTGACACGACTGCGGCACATCAATATCTAAAGGCAGAGATAGAAGCTACTCAAGCGCAAGATTTGAGTGCTATGCCGGTGTATGAGCCGACGGGTTTTCGGCAGCGCTTTATGCGAGTTAATCTGTCACTCGTTCATAGCGGCGAGATGAGCGAAGATGAACTGTTTGCGCGATTTGCGGAAGCGGCAGGTATGAATAACGCTCTCTCCGACAAGTGGGAAGAGGAATGGCAAACGATTGAGACGATTGCTTTGGAGGTTCAGCCGGCATGGGCGGACTCGGCTCTACAAAATGAACTGCGATATGCTGCTTCGGTTCAGAGCCCGGTAAGGCATAGCGAGACGTTCAGACAAGCATATCATCCACATTACCGAATAATTGTAAATCAACATTAAATCTGTAAACATTATGAGCAAGATTCTCTTAATTTGCGCCTGTGCGGCACTGTTAGCGGGATGTTCATGCAAACCCGCCGAGAACCAAACACAACATTCCGGGGACAAGCCGGTAGTCTATATCACCCGCGATATTTCGCCGGAATCGCTGGTTCGTATCTACGAAGCGCTCGGACGGAAGGCGGAAGGAAAAGTGGCTGTGAAGATTTCCACCGGTGAAGCGGGTGGGCATAACTACCTCAAGCCTGCTCTCATCGAGCAATTAGTGAAAAAAGTGAATGGTACCATCGTGGAGTGCAATACCGCTTATCGCGGCAAACGCAATACATTCGAGGCACACTGGCAGACCATTAAGGATCATGGTTTCTTGGACATCGCGCCGGTGGATCTCATGGACGAAGAGGGCGATATGACTATCCCTGTACAAGACAGCACATGGATCAAATATGACATCGTCGGCAAGCACCTTGCGAACTATGATTTCATGATCAATCTGGCACATTTCAAAGGTCACGCGATGGGTGGTTTCGGAGGTGTGCTCAAGAATCAATCTATCGGAGTCGCTTCGGCTGCAGGAAAGGCGTATATCCATTCTGCCGGCGTGACGGACGATGTGAATGAATGCTGGAAACATACGGGTAATCAGGAAGGATTCCTGGAGTCCATGGCCGCTGCCGCACAGGCCGTGCATGATTATTTCGGTCAGGGAGAACGTATTTTGTATATCAACGTGGCCAATAATCTTTCTGTCGATTGCGATTGCGACAGCCATCCGGCTGACCCGGAGATGAATGATATCGGTATTCTCGCTTCACTCGACCCTGTAGCGCTTGATCAGGCCTGTGTTGATCTCGTTTTCCATTACCCTTCGAAAGAAGGCGATGATGCAGCGGCTCTTATCGAACGTATCAATTCCCGTCACGGAATTCATATTCTTGAGCAGGCAGCCAAAATAGGTCTCGGTTCCCGCGAGTACCAATTGGTTTCTATTGATGAGGAAGGCGAGAAATAAAGTTTACACGGAATAAAACGTATAACAATATGCAAAATTTTGATTATCAGACCCCGACACGTCTTATTTTTGGTGAAGGCGTAGTAGAAAAACTGCAGAAAGTGATGAGCGGTTTCGGCAAGAAAATACTCCTGACTTACGGAGGAGGAAGTATAAAGAAAATACCGGCTTTCAGAGGTAAAGCAGGCAGTTTGTATGATTATGTGCGGGAGACGCTCAAGGATTTTGAGGTGGTAGAACTGAGCGGGATTCAGCCGAATCCGAAATATGATCCTTCGGTATTGGAAGGTGTGCGGTTGTGTAAGGAACATAAGGTGGATGTGATCCTTTCGGTCGGCGGCGGAAGTGTACTGGATTGCTCGAAAGCGATTGCAGCAGGTGCTTGTTATGACGGCGATCCGTGGGATCTCATTTCGTACAAAGTGAAAGCACAGGCAGCTCTGCCGATTGTGGATATTATCACATTAGCGGCTACGGGAAGTGAGTACGATTGCGGCGGAGTTATTTCCAGAACGGAGACGAATGACAAAATCGGTTATTTGGATAGACATCTGTTCCCTGCCGTTTCGTTCTTGGACCCGACGTACACGTTCTCGGTCAGCCGGAAACAGACGGCCGCCGGTATTGCGGACGCGATGAACCACACCATGGAGCAGTATTTCGTGGAGGATGCGACGCTGCTGAATGACGGTTTCTGCGAATCGATGTTCCGCTCGCTTATGGCGAACGGCCGCAAGTGTATTGAGAACCCGGAGGATTACAAGGCGCGTGCAGAGATGATGTTGGCTTGTACATATGGTTGCAACGGCATTCTGGCGCTCGGTAATAGCGAGAGCGGATGGCCTTGCCACGGAATTGAGCACGCTTTGAGCGCTTATTACGATATTACGCACGGCGAGGGATTGGCTATTATTACGCCGCGGTGGATGAAGCATATCTTGAATGAGCGCACTTTGCCGCGGTTCGTTAAGTACGGCGTGAATGTGTTCGGTATTGACGCTTCGCTAGACGAATGGACGATTGCCAACAAGGCGATTGAGGCGACATATGCGTTCTTTGAGTCGATCGGCATTCCGATGCACCTGCGCGAAGTGGGAATTGACGAGAGCCGGCTGGACGAAATGGCACATCACATTGCTGTGAATGAGGGACTTGAGAATGCTTATGCGGCTCTGACCGAGAAAGACATCAAAGAGATTTTGGTGGCAAGTTTGTAAGATGAGAAAGTTTTTAATCTTTTCCTTTGCGGCAGTTATGTTGGCGGCGTGCAATATAAGTGATAAGAAGATGACGAATGAGTTGATTACCCGCATCGCGGAGATTGAGGTGAATGACGGCTATCTGGAGGAGTATCTCGCGGCGGCACATAATGTGGGCACGAAATCTGTGGAAAGTGAAGAGGGTGTGATCTGTATTTTCCCGATGCAGGTTAAAGACGCGCCGAACACGATTCGCATTTTGGAGATTTACCGCGATGATGAGGCTTATCAGGCACATTTGCAAACGCCGCATTTCCTCGAATACAAACAAGGCACGCTGCACATGGTTAAGTTGCTTCAACTCGTAGCTACCGAACCGCTTGCGCCGGAAGCTATCCCGCTGATTTTTATGAAACAATGAGAAAAATTATGACCCTTGCTTTGGCTGTATTGTTAGTTGCATGCAGCCCAAAACAGAAGACAGAAACAAAAGATATGAATCAACTTTCGTTTACAACGGAGCAGGCAGCGTGGATGAGTGTCATCGCTTGCAATGAGGCAAAGGGCGATTTGATGGCACTTGAGTCGGCTATTCATAACGGGTTGGAGGCGGAGTTGACGGTTAGTCAGATTAAGGAAGCACTCTCGCAGTTGTATGCCTATACGGGTTTCCCGCGGAGTCTGAATGCGCTGGGTGTGTTGCAGCGTGTTATCGGAGATCGTCAGGCGAAAGGAGTCAAGGTTCTTATGGGCGAAGATGCAAGTCCGTTGAGCGATGAGTATGATGCACTTAAAGAAGGTACACGCGTGCAGACGCAGTTGGTGGGCAAGGCTTTTGAGTATGAGTTTGCGGAGGCGACGGATTATTACCTGAAGGCGCATTTGTTCGGAGATATTTTTGCTCGTGATAACTTGACATATGCTGACCGTGAGTTGGTGACCGTCTCTGCCTTGAGCGGTTTGGAAGGCGTGGAGCCACAACTCAAGGCGCATATCGCCGGCGCACGCAATATGGGTGTGAGTGAAGAGCAACTGCAAGGCATTGTGGTGGCTCTTGCCGCAAATGGTCTTTTGGCGGAGGCCGGACGGTTGGCTGGATTGCTTGAAACGGAATGGCCGCAAGGCAAATCGAATGATGCTTATGCGCAGTATTTCGTGGGACAGAGTTATCTGCAGCCGTATTTCGGCGGTGTGGCGAATGTGACGTTCGAGCCGCGTTGCCGCAATAACTGGCATATTCACCACGGAGCGGTGCAAGTGCTGATTTGCGTGAGCGGCAAGGGTTGGTATCAGGAGTGGGGTAAACCGGCTATTGCACTGACTCCGGGAACCGTGATCGCCATTCCCGAAGGCGTCAAACACTGGCATGGAGCGACGGCGGACTCATGGATGCAGCACTTGGCAATCCACACCCAAGAACAACCGGGCGCGATGAACGAATGGCTTGAGCCCGTGAGCGAAACGCAATACAATAATTTAATAACTCTATCAAAGAAGGTCCAAGTCACAACCATCTGAAAGAGAAGATGGGTAAATAATAGTACTCATTTTATTATTGAGTGTACGTTTTTTAAGAAAATGTACACTTTTTGTATATATCGCTTGCGACATTAAAATATTTGTAGTAATTTTGCATCGCAAACGACATAAACAACGTTTGAGAGAATTATGAAAAGTTTATTAATTATATTATTTACTATTATGAATATCTATGATTTTACGGTGCTGGACACAAAAAAGAATGAAGTCAAATTGGATGAGTACAAAGGCAAAGTCCTTTTAGTTGTTAATACCGCTACGGGTTGTGGGTTCACTCCGCAGTACGAGGCGCTCGAGAACCTCTACAAGAAATACCAGGACAAGGGTCTGGTGATCCTTGACTTCCCTTGCAACCAGTTCGGTCAGCAGGCTCCGGGCACGGACGAAGAGATCGTTTCTTTCTGCCAACTCAAATACAAAGTATCCTTCCCGCAGTTCTCGAAAATCGAGGTCAACGGAGAGAACGAGAGTCCGCTCTTCACATACCTCAAGGAGAATGGTCCGGAGGAGAAATACGAAGGCCTGAAAGCCAAAGCTACCGCTACGATGCTCAAAGGCATCAGCAAGACCTTTAAGAAAGAGAATGACATCCGTTGGAACTTCACCAAGTTCCTTATCGATCGCGAGGGTAACGTAGTGGGACGCTATGCGCCGACCACCAAACCCGAGGATATCGAGAAAGATGTACTCAAATACTTATAATTCCTGATTAGATTATATGTACGAGCAATTAAAATTAGATAACCAGCTTTGCTTCCGTCTCTACACGGCAGCCAGGCTCGTTACGAACATCTATCAGCCCTATTTTACGCCGTTAGGAATCACCTATCCGCAATACCTGGTTCTGCTCGTGCTGTGGGAAAACGACAAGCAACCGGTGTGCGATATCGGAAAGCGTCTGATGCTCGATACCAATACCATCACGCCGCTGCTTCAGCGGATGGAGAAGGCCGGACTGATCGTCCGCACACGCGGTACCGAAGATACACGCCAGCGAATCGTTTCGCTCACTCCCAAAGGAATGGAACTGCAAGAGCAGATGGTGAACATACCGGACTGCCTGAGCGATAAGATTACGGACAAAATAGGATCCGTAGATGAGATCGTTGCGATGATTCCCACACTTGATAAACTGATAGAAGGACTATCTAAAATACAAAGATAACTTAAATTTTTACAATTATGACAAAAGAAGAAGCACTGAAGGGCCTGGCATATCTGGGCGCAGTATGGTTTGGAAACAGTAAACAACATTTCGCTTTCTCGGCGTACGACCGTCTGAACGGCTGGAATAAGCTGGCTGACAAATGGAAAGAGGAAGCAGAGGAAGAGTGGGACGAGGCAGAAGAGGTTCTTAACCGCTTGGTAGAGCTCGGCTACAAGCCGGCTGACCTGCAGGAAGCAATGAAGACCATCGAGTTCCCGTTCTATGACGATCCCAAACAGCAGATCGAGACCGACTACAACGAGGGTGCTATCAAAGAACTCAGCGAACTGGCTGCTGCCTTCTCCGATGATTACCCCACCCAGAAACTCATCCAGAAATGGATCGACGGCGAAGTAGAGCACATGGCTTGGGAGAAGCAGTACCTCAACTACATTGACAAACTGGGTTACGAGAACTTCCTCATCGAAATGATGTAATTGCCATCGTTTCGCCTGTTAGATGCAAATGGCAACCGGCATAATAGGTCTTCTCATCCCGCTTTGGGGCACAATGCTCGGCTCGGCGTTTGTCTTCTTCATGAAGAAGGACATGCCCGTCCGCCTGCAAAAAGCCCTCTTGGGATTCGCTTCAGGCGTCATGGTAGCGGCCTCCGTCTGGTCGCTACTCATTCCTGCTATCGAAGCGGAAGCGCACAAAGGACCGTGGGCAGTCATGCCTGCGGCTCTTGGTTTTCTATTGGGTATCTTGTTCCTCTTGGCGATTGATGAACTCACGCCGCACTTGCATGTGGGCGCAACCTCACCCGAAGGCCCGCGTTCCAAACTCTCGCGCACGGCGATGTTAGCACTTGCGGTCACGATCCATAACCTGCCCGAAGGAATGGCAGTCGGAGTCGTCCTCGCCGGAGTCACGCAAGGCACAGCCGGACTATCCATGTCTGCCGCCATCGCTGTCTCGCTCGGTATAGCCATCCAGAACATCCCCGAAGGAGCCATCATCTCCATGCCCATGCGCGCAGCCGGCAACAGCCGTTGGCGTTCCTTCCTCATCGGTTCGCTCTCCGGCATCGTTGAACCCATCGGAGGACTGCTCGTCATCCTTTTGGCGGCATGGCTGACCCCCATACTCCCGTACCTCCTTGCCTTCGCCGCAGGAGCGATGCTCTACGTGGTAGTCGAAGAACTCATCCCCGAAGCCTCGCAGGGCACCCATTCCAACCTCTCCACCATCGGTTTCGCCATCGGCTTTGTCCTCATGATGATCCTCGATGTGGTGTTGGGGTAAACACAAGCAATACAATAAACTGACTGCGTTTTAATCCTTATAAAATTAATAAATCTATAAGGAAAAACAGGCTGCAAATTAAGAAATAGCGGTCGTTACTAAAGAAAAAGCACCTGGCGCTTGTGTGCGTCAGGTGTTTTGTGTACCTTTGCAGCATAATTTAATAACTCTATCAAATAAGGTACACAATAATCTTTCTTTTTTCTCGCTTCGCTCTTTTTCTCTGCTCCGTTACACTCCGCATCTTCGTCAATTACGCCTGCATTTGATGCAGGCATACAGCAAAGGGGAGCCGTTACGCTCCCCTTCCATTCTTGGCTGTTATTAGCGTTGCTAATACAACTTCTTGCTCGCGTCGTAGGTCTCGATGGTCTTCGTCTGGATAACCACGCTCGTATCGGCTTTCTGCCAGTACTCGCTCTTGGTCGTCACCGTTCGCGTCACGTTGCACGAACTCAGTCCGAAGGCCGCGCCCAGCGCCGTCAGTGCCGCGATGAGCACCGAGATAACAATCTTAATGATCTGTTGCTTAGTCATAATCTTTTCCTTTCTTTTTTAGTGAGTGTATGTACTCTTCGGGGGCCTGTTTCCTTCTTTTTAGTGAGAGTATGTACCCTCTCGAAGGTGTCTCGAGCGGTTTGGGTCCGCGAGAGTCATCGAGCATGGGGCGAGTTCCTTCGAAGGGTATATACTCGAACAACGCCGGTACCCCGAAGAGTAGCATACACGAACTACTTACGCTCCGTGTTGCTGGTCGTACTCCTCACCGCAGATGTGCCAGTAGTACGCTTTCATGGTCTTGATGCCGCCGGCAGTGTTCTTCTGCGCGAGGAAGGCTGCTTGGTCAGACGAGATCTGCATTAGGTCCTTGCTGCGCAGACGCACGGCGCGACCTACTTCCGTGAAGCGCGAGCGAGCGGCGAGCTCTTTCGCCTTCGGCGAGGTGGAACGCTGTACCTTGCGGCGGATATAGACGCGGTTACAGGTGTCGCTCGTGGTGGCCGCTACGCGGTGCGTGCCCAGGAGCATTTTCTCACAGTTGTGATGACCGGATTTGGTCGGTTTGGCGAGTGCTCCGGATACACTGTCGATACCGGCACTCCATTGTACTTTTGCCATAATAGTTAAAATTTTGGTTTAATGGTTAATACATCATTTCATCATTGAGCGACTTGTCGCGCTCATTTCATCATTCTCCAATGAGATCTCCTGCGGAGTCGTAATTGGAGTTCAACTTCTTCATCGCGTAGCCGAACAAACTGCCGATCTTGTTCTGAGCGTTGTACTCAGCCACCAATTGGGTCTTCTGCTCGCTCGTTCCCGCGAGAATCGTATGCACAGCCGCCGATACCTTAGCGAAACGCGCTTTCGCTGCCGTCTGCGCCGCACTCGGCTCTTTCGTACTCGGGTTGCACAACTTACCGGTATACACCGCACCGGTCTTCTTGTTCGTGCGGAAGTACACATCGCTGTGCTCGCACACTTTCTTGCTCATACTCTCGATGAGCGCCATAGGCTTAATCTTTGCCATAGTTGTTAAAGTTTGGTTTAATGGTTAATAGTATTTTGTTCATTATGCGGGATAATATCCCGCATTGCTTTGTCACATCACCTCTATCCGCACCTCCTCCCGCTGCGCCAATGCCGCGCATAACTCCTCAAGGAATGTCGCGCGCGCCGTACCATCAATAAGGTACAATACGGACTGACGTACACCTAGTCCGAACGACACGCATAGCCGTCCTCTTCTCCCCCGCACACCTACCGGATAGATTAACGCAGGCGCGGATCCAATCTCATATACGACGCCGATGATGGTCTTGGTTTCGTTATACCCGCCCTTCTCATTGGGCTGAAAGTGAACGCGATAGAGAGTTCCGCGCAGCACCTCCCTCAGAGGACACATGCGCTTTTGTCGGATATATTTCAAATACATTTTTTGTCTTTTATGATTTCGAGTGCAAAGATAATGGGTTTCCCCTTTTCTCTTGATGCTTTTTCGTCCTTTCCGCTACATTTCGATGCAATATTTCTCAATAAGATAGTTTACTACCTTCGGCGGTAACATCTTTGCCCTCGGCATCACTCCTTGCTCTTGCATATATTCTGCGTCGGACTGCAGCCAACGGCGGAAGGTCGCTCTGGACACTCCCGCCGCCGTCGCCAATTCACTCTTCAGCATCGCTCTCATACTGCCTGCGCTGCTAATTGCCAGAGTTGTTTGGCACTCAATCGCGAACCCATCTTGCGCATCAGGCTAACCAACTGTGCGCGTTTCGCAAATACCTCGCGAGCCTCCAGTTCCGATGCCTTTGGCCTCGTCCTTCTTCCTTCCGGTATACGTCCTACGTACACCTTTCCTGTCGATTTCATTGTTCGGAAACACACGTTTCCCACTTTTCCTGAGATCTTCTCAATCCCC
>JAEEGH010009245.1_pt1 | contig 23035 bp, 18 predicted proteins | sample 9134181 | NCBI WGS metagenome assembly JAEEGH01 (sample SAMN16246544, study PRJNA631951) | gut metagenome | biome: gut microbiome; feature: rumen; material: DP-attached | host: Bos | place: Iran: Karaj | collected 2018-10
CAGATCCAATAAGAAAAGGCACATCGAATCTTCGATGTGCCTTTCTCATGCTTTCTTATGTAAGGAATGCTGCTTCGGATCAACCCTGCAGCTTTGCGATGATATCCGGCAATGCCGAATCCACTACATCCGTTGCGATCTGGCAGGTACCTGCGTTCTTGTGTCCGCCGCCGCCGTAGGACAGGCAGATCTCGCCAATGTCCACCTTGCTTGCGCGATTGATGATCGACTTACCGATCATGACAGCCACATTCTGCTTCTGGAAGCCCCAGGCCACATGCACCGACATCTCGCACTCGGGATGCATCGCATAGATCATGAAACGGTTGCCGGAATAGATCGTCTCCTCATTGCGCAGGTCGATCACAACCACCTTGCCGTTGACCTTGGCGATCCGCTCCAGCTGCTCCTTGAAGGCCTTCTGCTGCTCGAAGTACAGATCCACTCTCTCCTTGACATCCGGGAGTGCCAGCACCTCATCCACCGTGTGATTCACACAGAAATCGATCAGCTCCATCATCAGATCGTAATTGGAGATCCGGAAATTGTGGAAACGTCCGAGACCGGTGCGCGCATCCATCAGGAAATTCATAAGTACCCAGCCGGTGGGATTGAGGATCTCATCCTCCGTGAAATCAGCGCTGTCGCCCTTGTCCACGGCCCACATGATCTCCTCGGAAACGCGGGCGAACTTTTCCTTGCCGCCGTAATAATCATATACCACGCGCGCTGCGGACTTGGCATTGCCATCGATGATGAACTTGCCGCGTGCCTGCGCCATATTGACTCTGGTCAGCTCGCTCTCGTGGTGGTCAAAAGCCAGGTGTACTCTGGGATCAAAAGGAAGATTCGTCGTAATATCATTATCCGACATCTCAATCTTACCATCCTGCACATCCTTCGGATGCACGAATTTAATATCATCAATCAGATCGATTTCCTTCAGCAGCATGGCACAAACCAGACCGTCGAAATCACTTCTCGTTACAAGTCTCATCCTTTCATCCCTCCAAAACAAGTCAATCTTCTATCTCTTTCACCGATCTGCATCCTCGGTGCAAAAAACTACGCACTACTTTATTCTACACAGTCTCTGTCAAAAATTCAATGGAATATCTGCCCGGATTCCCGATTTTTTCTCATGTTGCATCATTGAACGGAAAATCCTGCAGGGCAGACATGATCTCCGACCGGGTCTGCTGGGAGAGCGTATCGGAAGAATCCTCGCTGAAGACGGCATTGAGCTCCAGCGCATCGTTCTCATTTTCCTGCTCCCGCGCTGCGCTTTCCGTCATCTGCGCGCTGAACTGCGCATCATTTTCACGCATCGCTTCGACACGGCTTTCCCGCGCTTCGATCTCCTGATCATATTTGTAGCGGGAGATCTCTCCCTGTTGGACCATCTGCTGCAGCTGGCTCTCGGAGATCCCGGCATAGGTGGTCACCTTCGCAGCCTGCGTCTCCGCGGCCTGATCCTCCGCTTCCTCGCTCTGCTGCACCTGCCGTGCGGACTCCTCGTTGGCCACGGCGCGCTTTTCTTCGCTCTCGCGCAGCGCTTCCATCCGCGCCTTCATCTCTGCCGCCGCTTCTCTCTGCTGCTCCAGGATCCGGGCCGCACTCTGCTTATCCTCGGCCAGATCCGCCTGAATCTGCGTCTCCTCCTCGGCTTCTTCCTGATCCTGCGCCAGCTGCGTGTTCAGAACCGTGACCGTTCCCAGCGCTTCATCTTCCAGCTTCTCATTGCCTTCCTCGCTGACCTGCACGGTATCCCCGTCCTCGGAGACCGATACCACATTTTCCAGCTCCGGGCGCTGCGGGGCCTGCTCTGCAGCCGCCTCCTGAGGTTCACGGGCGGAAGGGTTTACCTCCGGGCGCTCCGGAGTCTGCACAGCCGGAGCCTGCGCCGGACGCACCGGATTCGCCTGCGGCTGTACGATATTGGTTTGAATACCCAGATCTGCCATTGCCATTGTCTTCCTCCTTTCGGACCCTGATGGTCCTCTTGAAAACGTCAACCGTTACTGAGCCATTTTTGTTCAAATTCCTCCGGCGGGAGCGGTTTTCCGAAATAATACCCCTGGATCTGTTCACAGCCGAGCTCCCGCAGGATCTCCAGCTGCCGGATATCTTCCACACCCTCCGCGATGGTATGCATATGCATTCCCTTCGCCATGGAGGTGATCGACCGGATCACCACGCGCGCATTGGGATTGCCCACCAGATCATCCACCAGTTCCTTGGCGATCTTCAGCCGGTTAAAACGGAAATGCAACATATTGGCAAAGGTGGCATAACCGGTTCCGAAATCGTCGACCGAGAAGGTGAGCCGCGCTTCCCGGAGCTTCAGCAGATTCTGGTTGTTGTACGAGGTCGCGTTCATCGCGATGCCCTCGGTCAGCTCCAGATCCAGCCATTCCGCCGGCACCTGCATGAAATCCATCTCCCGCAGGAACTTGTCGGCAAACTCGGGATCCTGCATCTGCAGCGGAGATACATTGATCCCCACCACCAGGCGCTTGCAGTAATTCTCGTTCCAGGTCTTGATCCGGGAGATGGCCTCCCGGTTGATCCATTCTCCGAGCGGGATCATGACGCCCATCTCCTCCGCGATCGGAATAAATTCCGCGGGAGAGACGAAGCCCAGCTCCTTGTCCGTCCAGCGGATCAGCGCCTCCATCCCGATCAGTTCCCCTGTCTCCGCGTTCACCTGCGGCTGGTAGAAAAGCCGGAAATTCTCGTCAAAATCCGCCTCCTGAAGACGGCGCTCTATGTGGTGCAGCCTGGTCATGCGGGGAATCGTCTGCGCATCATAGCAGGCATAGGTCGTGCTGGCGGTGCTGTGTTTGATGGACCTGCGTGCCGATTCCGCAAAATTGATCAGCTGGTCCACATCCTCGGAATCCTCCGGATATACGGAAATTCCCACGGCGGAGACCAGATGCATGCGATTGCCGTTGATCTCCATCTCCTGATCGAGCGTGTTGCAGAGCTCCGCGCCCAGGCGCTCCAGCTCCCTGCCCTCTCCGGACACCTTGACCACCAGCAGGAATTCATCCGCACCCGCGCGAAATGCACATCCCTGCTCCCCGCGAAAAGCGCTCAGTCTGCGGGCATATTCGACCAGGGTCTGATCGCCCGTCCGGTAGCCGTAGGTATCGTTGATGGTCTTGAAATAATTGATATCCGCGGAAAGCAGCGCAATGGATCCCGGATACCCGCTCGCGATCATATTTTCCACATAGACCGTGGCATAGTGCCTGTTGTAAAGTCCGGTCAGCGAATCCAGATAGGAAGACATCTCCAGCTGCTGAGCGGCTGTCTGAAGCTTCTGCTCCCGCTCATCCGCCTGCCGGAGCAGCAGTTCATTCTGCGCCTTCTGCTCCCGGATCAGCTTTTCGTTCAGCTCATTTACCTGCAGCGTCTTCCACATGACCAGATAGGCCATGACCGCCATCAGCAACAGATACAGCTGTGCGTTGTTCAGAACGCCCGACCAGCGGAGCACCAGGGCGACCAGAACCGTCACGATCCCGATGATCCTAGAGATGATCACCGACTTGTGGCTGTCAAAGTGTTGCTCCTCAAAAAGCTTCTCCTTGCGCAGCTCCGGGTGCATCAGCCCCACCATGATGATCAGCAGAGCCAGGTAATATACCAGGTCCGCGATCGCGCTCTCCGGCTCCTTCCCGGCAGCGATCCGGTAGACATAGCGCAGATCCAGCGCGGTAAAAAGCAAAAGCCCCAGGAGCATCACATAACTGCAGAGCGGATGCCTCATCGGTCCCCGGATCACAAGGAGCATGATCAGGATCGCCATCATGTAGACCGTGGCGATCATCATGGCGATCTCCCCGCCCGAGATCCCGTTTCCCACCGCTTCCAGCGATCCGTAGCGGGTAAGCAGGGCATCCAGGATCACCATCACATAGACCACGATCAGGAAAGCATTGACCAGAATACGGAACACATCCTGGCGCTTGAAATCCACGATGACATAGATCGTCATGGCGATCCCGAAGCAGAAATCCGTAAGGGTGTACAGATTGTCCGACACCATATAAAAGACGGGCGAGCGGTCGCCGATCAACAGATCCAGCAGATAAAAGAAATCCGCCAGGGCCCAGATCGCCACCGCATAGGCCATGCCCCGGATCGGCGCCCGGTAATGGGTCAGATACTTCAGCGAGTACATCAGCGCACTCCCGATCCCCAGGCTGGTCAGAAGGGAAAGACTTGCTGTGATCACATCTCCCCAGAAAAAGGTGGAGATGCAGGTGAGTACCCAGCAAAGGGCGGAAATAATTGCAGAGTATTTTTGTGTGCTGTCCAGTTCCTTCATGTGCTGCCATCCTCCGCTTTCGCGCCTTCCATGGCACGACTCAAAGCCGCAGCCGCCGGTATTCCGGGCAGATACGGTTTTGGTTCTTATATTATAGCAAAACGCCGAAAAAAAGCCAATTTTTCGAAATGTTTTATGCAAATTTTCTTTTTTTCGGTATAATGGAACAGGTGCCGTCGCAGCGGTCTGACCTGAGCCGTCCGGAGGAAAATGGCCGGGGCGCCCTGATGCGACAGGAAGGAGGAATGCCGGGAATCCGGCTCTGACAAAACATGAAGATCAAAGTAACCAAGCGCTCGTACGAGGAAGTCTGTGCACTGCCCGAAGAAAAGCACAAGCGTCCGCAGCATCAGTCTCCGGTGCTGCGCGGCCTCATGCGCACGCTCTCGAAGCGCATCCTCCGGGATGTGAATTTTACCTGGGAGACGGGGGATCTGAAAGGGGTGCGCCGCGAGCATCCCTGCCTGTATCTGATGAACCATTCGAGCTTCACGGATCTCGAGATCGCGACCCAGATCCTGGGGCACCACCCCTACCATATCGTCTGCACCTCGGACGGCTTCGTCGGCAAGGAGAAGCTGATGCGCCGCATCGGCTGTATCCCCACCCGCAAGTTCCAGACGGATCTGGCGCTGATCCGCGACATGGATTACGCGCTGAAGGTCTTACGCGGCAACATACTGATGTACCCCGAGGCCAGCTATACCTTTGACGGGACGGCGACGCCGCTCCCGGAGAGCCTCGGAAAATGCATCCGTGCCCTCGGAGTCCCCGTTCTGATGATCCGCACACACGGCGCTTTTCTGCGCGATCCGCTGTACAACGGGCTGCGCCTGCGCCGAGTCGATGTATCGGCGGAGCTCTATACGATCTTTACGAAGGAAGAGACGAAGACCCTCTCGCCGGAGGAGCTGAATGAAGGGCTGAAAAAAGCCTTCACCTTCGACAATTTCCGCGAGCAGGAGGAGCGCGGCATCCACATCCGCGAGCCTTTCCGCGCGGAAGGATTGAACCGCGTGCTGTACAAATGCCCGCACTGCAAATCCGAAGGCAGCTTTCGCGCCTCCGGCATCAGTATCCGCTGTGACAAGTGCGGGAAGGAATATGAACTGACGGAACTCGGCCGGATGAAGGCGGTAAACGGCATTACGGAATATCCGCACATTCCGGACTGGTACGCCTGGGAGCGGGAGTGTGTCCGCGAGGAGCTTCGGTCCGGCTCCTACCGTCTCGAGGTGCCGGTGCTCATCCGGATGCTGGTCGATACGAAATCCATCTATGAGGTCGGGGAGGGAACGCTCGTCCACGACATCCACGGCTTTACGCTGACCGGCTGCGACGGAAAGCTCTCCTTCCGCCAGAAGCCCATGGCTTCCTACGGTCTGTATTCGGATTATTACTGGTACGAGCTCGGCGACATGATCTGCATCGGCGACAAGCATGCGCTCTACTACTGCTTCCCCCAGACCTCGGATGACATCGTTGCCAAGACGCGCCTGGCCGCCGAAGAGCTTTACAAGCTTGCCCGCAGCGCCGTCCGGGCCGGCAAATAAATAAATCACCCCGGTCCTCTGGACCGGGGTCTTTTCTGCTATTTTGGCAGGTGGTGCTCAAAATGTGTAAGAGCCGTGTTCATTCGGTAAAAGTGTAAAGAAACCAAAAAAGCCGGGGCCTTTTGCCCCGGCATTGCGCCCGCCTGCACGTAGTCCCATGTTCCCATGGATCGTATGCCGCCTCCCTGCGCCTTTTCACATTTTGTAATCGAAGAAGAATCCAGGATCGCCGATCTCGCTGATTTCGGACACATCTCCGGTCTCATATCTTCTTCTGGAGGTTTCATCCTCCAGAACTTTCGCGAATTTCTGTTCTTTTTTCCGCTTATCCGCATCCTCTTTCCGGTCCCGCTCGTATTTCCGATAAGGAGCTACCCGGCTGACTCTCTCCACGATCTGCTCCGTCACATATGCAGGAACCTCAAAGGGCGAGTACACATAAAACGCATTTGCCATGGCAACCTCCTTTCTGCCGTACGTAGCGGACCTCCCTGTCCTTCGTATGCAAATAACGATACTGTTTCCCTTTCAACTTATTTATCGGCTGCAGCCGGGGGATCATTAACCCTTTTACCGAAACTTTCCACAAATATTGGCAAAATATCCCCAGTATTCCGGCACTTCCTTTGGAAACGCAACCGGCGCTTGCTTCGCGTAAATGTTCGATTTTGAATAAAAAAACGCAATACTTTAGTAGTCTTCCGCACAGGGAACCGCTAGAATAAAATCATCGAACCATTCTCAGCGGATTCTTACCGGAACAGGAGATTTCATGGACGTTTTCAAATTCGGTTTCAGACAATGGAAAAAACATCTTCCCCTGGACATCCTCACCAAGCTGATGAGCTTCACGGCCCTGACGGCAGACCTGATGCTGCCGCTGATCACGGCCATGTTCATCAACCATGTCATCCAGGATAAGGCGCCGGAGGAGGACGGCCTGCTCTCCTTCCTGCTCTCCGGAAAATACGGGGAAGTCCACACCATGCGGCTTTTCTTTTCCCTCGCCGCCGTGTTCCTCGGGCTCATTCTGTTCAAGGATGTCGTCGTTTACATCAAAAACGTCATCCTCCAGAAGCTCGGCCTCGCGCTGGAGACCGACCTGCGGAAGCTGACGTTCCACAAGCTCATGGAGCTTGACTCCGAGACCGTTTCCGAATTCAATACCGGCGAGCTTCTGACCACCATCAATTCCGACACCATTATGTTCAAGGAGATGTTCTGCCGCATGATCCCCAATATCTGCGACAGCCTCTTTGTCCTCGTGGCGGCGATCTTCATGCTGGCCTCCATCAATGTACGCCTGCTGGTGATCCCCCTGATCCTGACGCCCTTTTTCGCCGTGGCCCTGCTTCGTTTCCGCAAGCTGGCACGTGAGAATTTCCGCGCCATCCGCGCCTGCAACAGCAACATGAGCCTGACCGTACAGGAAAATATCGAAGCCGTCCGTCTGGTGCGCTCCTTCACCAACGAGGAGCTCGAGAAGCGCAAATTCGACAAATCCAACCTGAACCTGCGCGATTCCCATATCCGCCAGGTCAAGCTCTCCTCCACCTTCGAAGCCATCTTCGGCCTCATCCGCCAGGCAGCGTACATTGGCAGCATCGCCGTGAGCGCCGTCCTGGTCATGCGCGGAGAGCTGATGGTCGGCTACCTCGTGGCCAGCGCCGATTATGTCTTCCGCATCATGAATTTCGTCACCATGATCAACAACAGCCTCTTCCAGATGCAGCAGCAGCTCGTCTCCGGCCGCAAAATGATGGACTTCATGAACACCGAGAGCAAGATCGTGAGCGGCCCCAACCAGGCGGATGAGACCGAGCAGGTCCATGTCCGCATGGAAAAAGTGTGCCTGAACATCGGCGATCAGCAGATCCTGAAGGATATCAACCTCGACATCACCCCCGGCAAGCGCATCGGCATCGTTGGCGGCACCGGCTCCGGCAAGAGTGTGCTGCTCGAGTCCCTGATCCGCGTACACGATGTCTCCTCCGGCCACATTACCCTGAACGGACGCGACATCCGCGAGTACGATCTCGATTCCCTTCGGGCAAAATATTCCTACGTTTTCCAGGATGTGTTCCTGTTCTCCAATACGATCACTTCCAATATCGCGTACTCCGAGCCGGAGATCGAGCAGCAACAGATCGAAAAGGCAGCTCTTCACGCGCAGGCCCACGGCTTTATCCGCAATCTCATCGACGGATATGACACGATCGTCGGAGAGCGCGGACTCGGTATCTCCGGCGGACAGAAGCAGCGCGTCTCCATCGCGCGTGCCCTGCTCCGCGATGCACCGATCCTCGTGCTGGATGACTCCACCTCGGCCCTCGATGTCGGCACGGAAAAACGCCTCCTGAAGGATATCAAGGAGTACTATCCGGATCGCACGCTTCTGATCTCCGCACATCGCCTCTCCTCCGTCGTGGACTGCGATGAGATCATCTACATGCGGGACGGTCGGATCGAGGAGCGCGGCACCTTCGAGGAACTGATGAAGGCGAACGGGCATTTTGCCCATATTTATCATATTCAGCAGACCCAGGAGGGCAGCGTCAATTTTGATGCTCTCGCCGACCGGATCGCGGAAGGGAGGGCCTGAGCATGGCAAAGCGTAATACGTATTTTCAGGACGAAGAGATCAAGCGGAAATTTGACATACGCCAGTTCGGCCGCGTGCTCCGGTACATGGGACCCTACAAGCATTATTTTATCCTGGTCGGATGCCTGATGCTCGCCTCGGCGGGGATCTCCATGATCACACCGCTCCTTCTGAAGGAGGTCATCAACAACGTGGTCGTCACGGAGGATTACCGGCTGCTGGCTCTGATCATCTCCTCCATGGCGGTGCTGGCCCTGCTCGAGATCGGCATGAATTTCGCGCACCAGCGGATCATGGGCATCGTCGGACACCGCATCATCTGCGATGTGCGCAAGGAAATCTTCTACAAGCTGCAGGATCTGCCCTTTGACTATTTTGACTCCAAGCCCAACGGCAAGATCGTCGTGCGTGTCACCGACTATGTGAACGACCTGGCCAATTTCTTCTCCAACTATGTGCTGAATCTCCTGTCCTACCTCGTGAAGCTGATCATCGTGACCTTCTTCATGCTGGGATTAAGTCCGCGTCTCACCGGCATCGTGTACCTGATCGTGATCCCGATGATGGCCTGCATTTTTACCCTGCGGTACTTCATCCGCAAGGAATTCGCCAAGCTGCGCGCCAAGAATTCCAACCGTACCGCCTATATCGTCGAGACCATCATGGGCGAGAAGATCGTCAAGAGCTACAACCGCGCAACGAGCAGCGAAAAAACCTATTCCGATATCCACGATCTGTGCCTGAAGCAGTGGATGCGCATTTTTCTCCGCAACGAGCTCAATACCCCCATCGTCGAGACGTTCTGGAATCTCGGAACGGTCTGCCTCTACGGCGTGGCACTGTCGCTCATTTTGAGCGGTGCGTCCAATGTCAACGCCGGCCTGGTCGTCGCCTTTACCAGCTACATGACGCAGTTCAGCGGTCCTCTGACCTGGATCGCCATCCTGGTGCAGCAGCTCGCGCAGGTCAGCTCCAACCTGGAGCAGGTTTTTGACACCATCGATTATCCGGTGGAGATCCGCGACGAGGCGGACTGCGTGACCTTAGCGCACGTGAAGGGACAGGTGGACTTCAACAACGTCACCTTCGCCTACGAGGAGGACGCCAACGTGCTCGAGCATTTTGACCTGCACGTGAAGCCCGGCGAGACGATCGCCCTCGTGGGCCCCACCGGTGCGGGCAAGACCACGGTCATCAACATGCTGACCCGGTTCTATGATGTGAAAGAGGGAAGTGTGTGCATCGACGGGCACGATGTCCGGAAAGTGACGCTGCAGTCCCTGCGACAGGAAGTCGGCGTACTGATGCAGGAGCCCTTCATCTTCAAGGGCACGATCATGGAAAATATCCGCTACGGGCGGCCGGATGCCACCGATGAGGAATGTATCGCGGCGGCGAAGCTCATCTACGCGGACAAGTTTATCCGCCGCTTCAAAGACGGCTACGAACATGCGCTCGAGGAGCGCGGCGCAGGACTCTCCGCGGGGGAGAAACAGCTCTTGTCCTTCGCCCGCATTATCCTGAAAAATCCTTCCGTCATCATCCTCGACGAAGCGACGAGCTCCATCGACACCGAGACCGAAGGCCTGATCCAGAAGGCGCTCGCGACCGTGCTCGAGGGCAAGACCGCCTTCATGGTGGCCCACCGCCTCTCCACCATCCGCAGCGCAGACCGGATCCTCTACATTTCCGACAAGGGGATCGCGGAGCAGGGGACACACGAGGAGCTCATGGCCATGAAGGGGCTGTACTATGCGCTGAACTAAACAATCTCCCCTCACCCAAGCCGCTCCGGCCACTTCGACCGGATCGCCAGATACAACCCAAAGGAGAAGAGTCCGGTCAGGAGCCACGCGGCCGCATCCCCGGCCACGGCCACCGCATAGCTTCCCAGCCGTATGGACACCGCCGCACAGATCAGGCGCGAGATCAGCTCCATGAAGCCGAGGGTGAGCGCCGTCTTGCCGTAGCCGCAGCCCTGCATGGTATTGCGGTAGATGAAGATCATCGTCAGCGGCAGATAGAAAATCGCGCTTTCGTAGGTGTAGATCCGCGCATACGGCATATAGGCCGCCAGATCCGTCTGCGCATCGAAGAAGAGCCGGATGATCACCGGCAGCAGCACCACCGTCAGGAGCGCCGTCACCAGAGAATAGACCACCGCGAGAAGCATCGCCGCCTTCGTCCCCTCATGCACCCGCTTCAGGTCGCCCTTGCCGTAATTCTGCCCCGCATAGGCCGCCATAGCCTGCCCGATGGAGGGCATCCCGGCCGTCATGAGGTTGATCACCTTGCTGGCCGCGGTAAATCCGCCGACCGCCACGGAGCCGTAGATGTTGATGGAGGCCTGCATGACCATTGTGCCGGAAGCCGTGATGCCGAACTGCAGCGCCATCGGGATCCCGATGTTCAGCTGGTTTAGCGTGGAACCGGAATCCAGGTGCCAGTCCCCTTTTTTCGGGCGAAGCACCTCCACATGCCGGTAGATATACACAATACACAGGATCGCCGAAACGCCCTGCGAGACATCCGTCGCAAGCGCCGCGCCCATGGTCCCCAGGTGCAGCCCCAGGATAAAGACCAGGTCCAGCACGATGTTCAGAAACGCCGAAAAGATCAGGAAATACAGCGGCGTTCTGCTGTTGCCGATCGCGCGCAGCGACGCGGCGAGCAGATTGTACAGGATCAGCGCAAGGCTCCCCGCGCAGATCGTGATGATATAGGCACTCGCATCCGCGAAAATATCCTCCGGCGTATTCATCAGGCGCAGGAGCGGCTTCATGGAAAAAATCGCGATCCCCGTGATCAGCGCCGTGCTGATGATGGCCAGCAGAATGCTGTTCACAAAGGCGCGCCGCGTCCCCTCCCGGTCCTCCGCGCCGTATCTCTGGCTCGTCAGGACCGTGTAGCCCGTGCTCAGCCCGTTCGAGAGCCCGATGATCATGAACATGATCGTGCCCGTGGATCCGACCGCCGCCAGCGCGCCTGGACCGATGTAACGGCCGACGATCACCGTATCCACCATGTTGTAGAACTGCTGAAAAATAAAGCCGAGCAAAATCGGCAGTGTAAATCTCGAAATCAGAGTAAGGGGCCGCCCCTCCGTCATCTTAAGTTCCATATATTCCTTTCTTTCCTCAGATCATCCCATCCTGTTTCGCGCAGCGTTCCCTTGCCCGCTGCGTTCCATGCTCCATGCCGGTGTTTCCTAGCCTGCTGCCTTCCCTTCAGTGCTCCGCCCAATCCTCGCTCAGGTCGTTCGGAAGCAGCATCCGCGTCGGAGGAAGCGGCGCATCGCTTCCGAGCAGGATCAGATTCTGGCTGGGCAGATCCGGCGGGATCTCCATATTCTGGCGCAGCTCCACATTCCGGAAGACACGCTTCAGGACCTCTTCGCTCAGGAGCGCCCGCATCGAACTGCTGCCCTGCAGAGCTCCGATCATGTTGATGGCCAGAAGCCCGCCCTCCTTCAGCCGCTTTTTCATAAGGACCGTCGCCTCGTAGGACAGAAGCCCGGAATCGGGCAAAATCCCATGGTATGCGTCATCGTAGATAATGTCATAGGTTTTCGTGCAGGCCTTTAAATAGTGCAGCCCCTCCTCGAGAAATACCTGCAGCCGCCGGTTTTCCATCAGATGATATTCCTCATAGAGCTCATCCAGGAAAAAATAGTCCAGCGCCATCTCGTAGACCTCCCGGTACAGCTCGACCACATCCATCCGAACCTGCGGAAAATGGCTGATCAGATACTTGGGAACCGAGAAGGCACCGCCGCCCAGCATCAGGACATCGCACTCCTCCATCTCCCGGCTGAAAAGGCTTGCAAAAACCTTCGTATAAGGGAAGACCAGCTCGTTTTTGATCAGCGGATGCAGATAGGTCGCCGATTCCTGCGTCCCCTCCACGAGAAAAAGACGCACCTCCTCGCCGCGCAGGTAGGCCTCTTTGATTTCCGCCTTGCCGAAAGGCATGTCCAGTTCCAGATTCATCTCCTGTCCCCCTGTTTTAAGTTTTTCCGGGAGGCATGCCCCTGCGCCGGATTTACCGCTCCTCCACCGGCGCGCCCATAACGGCCGGATTTACCGCTCCTCCACCGGCGCGCCCATGACCACCAGCCGGCTTCCCGCATCATTCACGCAGGTGGAAAGAGTCACGACCCGCTCGATCTCATCTGCCTTCAGGTCGGCACGCACGACGGATTTTCGCACATTTTCCTCCAGGAAGGAGCGGAAGGCCTTCTCATCCGCAAAATCCCGGACGTACGGGCCCTTGTTGTCCGACGCGTCCGCCACATAGCAGGCAAAAATCTCATACCGGCATTTTCCGTCCGGCGTCAGGATCTGGAAATACGGATGCGTCTCGTAATAGGACGCATCCTGCAGATAGTACCGAAGCCGTCCGAACATCGACAGATCGTGCATATTATGGCCATACACGATCGTATTGCGCCCCGAAAAATCCGAGGAACATCGCCCGTCGACAAAGATCGAACCGCTCTTTAACTCCTGCCCGTCGTACGAGCGGCGCAGATAGGTTTCATTATCTCCCGACCAGAGCACCGGGTAGCTGATCTTCTCATTTTCAAAATAGATCCAGCCGCAGACATCCGGAGAGACGGCGCATAGCTTCTCAAAATCCACTTCCAGCAGTTCCTCCCAGGGGATCTCGGGAGGAGCCTCTTCGCTCCCCGTTTCGCCGTCTTTCGCCCCGGAGGAGGTTCCCCCGATCCCGTCGGATCCGCCTGCCAAAGGAGGACTGCCGCCTTCCTTCCCCGCATTTCCGGACCCGCCTTTGGCGCTCGCTCCTGCTCCCTGCGCGCTGCCGGGAGCGCTTATGGTATAAGCCTCCAGGGTCTGCGCATACAGCGCTTCCGTTTTGCTTTTTTGTACCAGCGTGATCACGATCATCACCAGCGACACCAGCATCAGAGCCATGCCGCCGATCGCGATCAGGCGCCACATCTTTTTATTCAAACCATTCACCTGTAAAAAAGCGCCGGGCAATCGCCCGACGCCTTTTCCTTTGATCCTTTACTTGCATCTGCGCAGCCGGATCACCGCAGCCGTCACGGCTGCCAGTCCGACGCCCAGGAGGCTGATCCAGAGACCCACATCGGGCAGGTCATCTCCTGTCTTGGGAACGGAAGGACCGTTCGCCGTCCACTTCGCATACAGGGTCATGTTCATCGTCACGGGATCATCGAAATTATAAGCAACCGTGCAGGGTGCGTCAATATACCAGCCGCCGAAGGTGTAGCCTTCCGCGGTGGGAGGGATCGGGGTGACCGCCTTGCCGCCCTCGGGTACATTCTGTGCATCCGGTGCTACGCCGTGGCCGTTTGCATGAAATGCCACCCAGTAGATCGTTACAGGATCCGGATCCGGCCCCGGCCCCGGCGCATTTTCCGTCCACTTCGCATAGAGGGTGATATCTGCCGTTACGGCCGTGCCAAAATCATACGCATTCTTGCAGTCCGCTTCCTTGTACCAGCCGCCGAAGGTGTAGCCTTCCGCGGTCAGCGCTGCGGGCTCGGTCGCTTTGGACCCGCTTGCCACCGTCTGCGCGGCAGGCGCCGTGCCATGCCCGTTTGCATCAAAGGTCACCGTATAATTCGTAGGCGGGGTAACCGTCCACTTTGCATACAGGGTCTTGGCCCCGAAATCCGTTGCGGTAAGACTCGTCACCGCCGTGGTAAAGGCCGCATCCAGGAACCAACCGCCGAAAGTATATCCCTCCTTCACAGGGTCCGCAAAGGAGGCCACGCCGGTCGCGTAGGTATAATTGGCCGGATTGGCAGCGGCATTGGTACCGCCGTCCAGCTCGTAGGTGATCGCGTAGGTCTCCGGAGTGAACTTGGCATAGAGGGTCATATTCCCTTTGGAGTGCTTCGGGATGGAAGTAACCGCGGTCGCAAAGGTTGCCTCTTTGAACCATCCCCCAAAGGTATAGTGCGCTTTGGAAGCATCCGCCAGTGTAAAGTCCGGAGTAATGAACGTATAGCTGGCCGGGTTTGCTCCGTTGGTTCCCTCATCCAGCTGATAGGTGAGGGCATAATCTTTATAGACAGGGGTCAGCGTGATATGTAGCTCATTATATGGGGCAACCCCCATGGCACTCGTCCATAAACTGGTTGCATTCCAACTGGAAATCGCATCTGCATCGAGATCCTCATATCCGGCGTAAATACTGGACAAATCATAAGTACGGGGGGGATAAGTGGAATCATATACAGGGGCATTCAGTATGGTAGCCGGATCCTCACTGTAATACACACGGCTGTTCCCCGATGCGTTCAAAGACCAGGTGAGGGTATCATTCACGCCGATATTACTCAGGCTCGGTCCGGGCATTTCCTGCGACCAGTCGCTTGTTTCAAGACCCGTTCCCAGCGACGCATTCGCCGCCATGGTCTGCATCCCCGGCATAAGACTCAGCATTGCGGCGAGACACAGCGCCCAAAATCCTCTCTTTCTTCTTTTCAAATCTGTCATTTCCTTTTCCGTCCTCTCTTTCTGCCTTGATATATGGTCTATTCAAAATCTGCTTTTCGGAAAGCCGCAGATAAAGCTTACATGTCGAATCCCGTCCCGCACCGCATGGAGCTTACTGGAGCGCTCGCACCTGCTCTGCCGCAGATGTGCCGGAACCTGTGCGATCCGAAGCCCCTTCCGGGACGCCTCCGCGATCAGCTCCGTGGCAAATTCCATACCGTCCGTCCGAAGCTCCAGCCGCGGCAGCGCGTCGGCCCGCAGTCCCCGGATCCCGCAGTGAAAATCCCGCACCTGCACGGAAAATCTTTTGCGGGCAAGCATGGACAGAAATCGCACGCCCCATTTATGGGACAGGGGCATCGCGCCGGGTTCCATCCCACCGGCAAAGCGGTCTCCGATCACCAGATCGGCCTCATTCGCGGCCAGGATCCGGACCATTTCCGCAAAATCCGCATAATCATACGTCGTATCACAGTCGGCCAGCAAAAGTATATCGCCGGTCCCTTCTGCCAGTCCCCTTCGAAGCGCGGCGCCGTACCCTCTCCGAGGTTCCGGGACAACCCGCGCCCCCTCGGAAAGCGCCCGTGCGGCGGAGTCATCCTCCGAACCGTTGTCCACCAGCAGCACTTCGCCATTCAGGCCGTGCTCCCGCAGAAATTCAAAGGCTTCCCGCACACATTGTCCGGCCGCCTCCCCTTCGTTCAGGCAGGGCAGGATGACCGATACCAGCATTTTATCTTCCATGCCGCTGCCCGCCCTTTCTCTTCCCCTGCAGGAAGCGAGCGTCCACCAGCTCTCCCAGGATCAGGCCGAGCGCCAGGATCGTGGCGATCTGGGCCCGATACGTGAAAAAGCAGTGCAGGGACGCATGATTGTGAAGCGCCAGATACCGCAGATACGGCACCAGACCGATCCCGAGATAAAGCAGGATCCGGTCCTTATGCACCTCTTTCCGTCGATACACATATCCGAAATAGGCACAGAGCAGAACGATCGCCACCGCAGCCAGCGCCCCTCCGATCCCGCATCCTGCGGGAAAAAGGCAGGCGATATTCCGGGTGAAGGCCCCGAGCAGAAGCTCCACGGGACCGACACCGACATCTCCGCCGATGCGCTCCGCCACATGCGAGGTGATATAGGGCAGCACATTCTCGCGTAGCACCAGAGCGGCCAGCCCCCACTTTAACGCCCACATACAGGCATATCCGGCTGCATAGGTCAGGCCGAGACGAAGCGACAGCTTCGCTGCTTCCTTCGCGGGAAGTTCCGGAGTCTCCCGGTACTCTGCCCACAGGAGCAAAAGGAGCGGCACCAGACAGGGCATGGTCTCCACCGTGAGAAAATCCAAAAAACAGGCCAGTATTCCGGTCGTAAGAAACAAAAATGGATAAGCCTCCCGCTTCCTGCGCCCGCCGAAGAAAATCGCCAGAAGACACGCCGGGATCAGAAGCAGAAACAGCCAGGTATATTCCAGTGAGAGCGGCACATACCATACCGCCGTCCCGATGAGACCTGCTGCCAGCGCCGCCGCCGGACCGTACCATTTCTTCCGGAGCAGCACGAACAAAAGAAGGCCAAACCCGATCGCCAGCAACACGGCGTGGAGTCTGTAAATTTCCGGCAGATCCAGCTGCACGAGAAGCGGCCGGAGAAGTGCGATCGATCCGTGCCAGTAGCGCAGATATTGCTGCGTGGCGGCCTCGTCTCCCGTCACCGCGAGGTACAGGTTCTCATTTTCCTCGTGATAGATCGTAAAATAGTAAGCCGACTCCATCACGGAGGAAAGGGGCCTCTCCGCATCATAGTGCCATGCGATATTCAGCAGGATCGCATCCGCATACCGGTCGATCCGGCTGCCCTCATACCCTTCCGCAGCCTCGCCGAAGAGCTCTCCGTCCCGCAGATACTGCGCGGACGCAGTCATATGCTCACGGATCCGCTCCTTCGGAATCCCGGCGCTCAGCAGAAGACATCCCATGCACAAACCCGCTGTCAGGACAAAGCAGAGCAGAGATTGCAGGATTTTTTTCAAGCTTCTACCTCCGGGAATAAACAAAATCTCAAACAGTAAGTGTATCACTTTCCCCTCCGGATTTCTATTCCTTTTTTACTACAAAAAAAGGCGCCGCGGGAAAACCCGTGACGCCTCTAATGCGTTCGTAATTCTATATTTTCGGCAAAATCAAATGCCGCGATTAAAGGTAGTGCGTGCCCCGCCGGAGGAAGTGCTGATCCCGGTCAGGGTGACGGTGGTCTCCGCGTCGCCTGCGCGCACGGTATAGGTCGCATTTTCCTCGAGATCCGCGCTGCTGAAGATCACGGCACTGCCGCTGCGCGCTGCGGTGTGGGTAAAGAGGACATTCCCGTCGCTATCTAAGATCTCGATCACATCCCCGGCTTGATAGCCTTCTTCCGTCACCACCGCAAAGGAGTACTGCTCCGAGGTACCTGCGAAGGATTCCAGCATGCCGGAGCTTCCGATCGCCAGAATGGTCCCGCCGTTTACGATCAGCTCGCCGCCGCTCTCCGTACCGGAGTCCAGGGGGCCGTTGCCGCTGCTCGAAGGGCCGTCCACCACGATGGTGCCGCCGTCGATGATCAGGTCACCATTGGAGTCGAGACCGTCGCCCTCACTGTTTACATAGAGATTGCCGCCATAGATGTGCAGGCAGGGGATCTCCGTCTGCTCCTCCGCGTCGGACGCCGAGCCGGAAGCAGCCCCGGAGGCAAAACCTGACGCAGTCCCGGATTCCGGCCATGTCTGACCCTCTTCACCGGAAAGCTCCTTCTGGCCGCGCATGCCGCCACGTCCGCCCATGCCGCCTTCCGGCATCTCACCCGAGAAATCTTCCGTGCCTTCCGGCATCTCCGGCCGTTCGCCGGAAAAGTCTTCCATGCCTTCCGGCATCTCCGGCATCTCGCCGGAAAAGTCTTCCATGCCTTCCGGCATCTCCGGCATCTCGCCGGAAAAGTCTTCCATGCCTTCCGGCATCTCCGGCAGCTCGCCCGTGAAGTCTTCCATGCTCTCCGACTGCTCGCCTGAGAAGTCTTCCTTGTTTCCGAACTGTCCCGACCGTCCGCCGCCGGCGTTCATGCCGCTCATGCCGCCCATCATGCCGAATTCGGACGTACTTCCGCCGCCGGCATTGATCCCGTCATCGGACGCTGTGACATAGATGTCCCCGCCGCGGATATTGATAAAGTATCCTTCGATCCCTTCGTAGCTCTCCGTGACCCGGATCGTCCCGGAGCAGATATTCACCTCGTCGTCCGCGTGGATTCCGTCATCCTTCGCAGCGACTGTCACCTCTGCCTCCATGATCGAGAGAACCTCATTGGCATGCAGCCCGTCCGCGTCGCTTTCCACCTCGATCCGGCCGCCGGTGATCACGAGATCATCCTTGCTCTTGATGCCGTGTCCGCCCTCTGCGGTTACGGAAAGCGATCCGCTTCCGTTGATCGTCAGGTCGGATTTGGACCAGATGGCCGCATCCACATCCGCCTCTACGGCTGCCTCACCGTCCAGATTCCCGGACGAAACGCTATTTTCCGTGCCTTCCGCGAGCGTGATAAATACCTTATCCGCGTCCTGCACCCAGATCCCGGGGAGGGAGGAATGTGTGACGGATACGCCTTCCAGAACGATCTGCACCTTGGCTTCGGAAGCATTCACGATCACGCTGTGCTCCTCCAGGCTTCCGGAAAGTACATAGGTACCCCCCTGCACGATGTACAGGTCGCCGTCCAGCTCGTAGCTTCCGCCGCTCACCTCGCCCTCCAGATCATCCAGATCGATCCGGATGGCGGTGTCTTCGTCATAGGAAGGATCCTTATCCCGGCCGGTGAAGAGCCCTTCCTCATCCTCCGCCGCGTCCGCGCTGATCACGGTAATGCCCAGCGCTTCCCCGTTTATGAAGACCAGGGTCAGGACCAGCGTACAGATCAGTATGATCCCGCATAGGATATTCGTATGTTTGCTGAAGGACATAACTACCTCCTGTCTGCTTTTCGCTTTCCCTTACGTCGTTTATTGATACTCTCCGTTGTAGCTTACCAGCACGGCGCTCTCCACGTGCTCCAGATCCGACAGTGCCGTCACAAAAGCGGTGTCCTCGCTCTTCAGGCGGATCTCATAGGTGATCTCCACCAGACCCTTGCGCACGGTCTTGCTCTTTAAGACCAGCTTCTGGGCTTCGCTCTTAAGAAGCTGCATCACGGAGCTCTCCGCGGAGGCATCGCTCAGAGAAACCACGGCGATGTAGGGCTTTACATGGCCCTTGCGATTGACGAAGAGCACCAGGATCAGGCCGATGATGATGCTGCCGAAGACCGCCAGCGGGATCATGCCTGCGGCCAGTACGATACCGACGGCGATCGACCAGAAGAGGAACGCGATGTCGAGCGGATCCTTGATCGCGGTACGGAAACGGACGATGGACAACGCACCGACCATACCTAAGGACAGGACCACGTTGGAGGTCACCGCGAGGATGACGAGCGTGGTGATCATGGTGAGCGCGATCAGTGTGGTTCCGAAGGCGGGCGAATACATCACGCCCTGGTAAGTCTTCTTGTAGATGAAGAAGATGAAGACGCCGATACCGAACGCCAGAAGCATGGCGATCACCATGTCGAGCATGCTGACCGAGGTTACATTTTCCAGAAAGCTGGATTTGAAAATATCACTGAATGTCATAATTTTTCTCCTTTACTCTTTGTTCTTACTCAAATGCCCTGCAGATTGCGTATTTGGAAAAGGCTTCCGCCCTTGTGTCCGGGACCTGCACGACCTCGCGCACGAGATCCGGCAGGTAATTGTCCCATTTTACTTCGAGGATGATCATATCCGGCGCGGCCGGGATCGTCACACAGTCCGGATCCAGGAAGTCCACCCCCTGCAGCCCCGTCCGGATGTGGTGATCGAGCGTCACCCGCACATTCCCGGCCTCATAGGTGAAGGGGTCCCTCGTATAGTCCACGATCGTCTTCGGCTTCATCCCGCCTTGGCGCATCGCGTCGCCCAGTTCCCGCACCAGCGCATGTTCGGAGCTTTCCATCCATTCGATGTCGCCCTGCAGGATCCGCCTGCATTCCTCCGCGGTAAGCGGCGCCGAGGTTTTAAACCCGATGTCCACCCGCTTGCTCTTTTTCTCCAGGTGGATGACGGATGTGTCATGATTGTAAAACCTTATCCGGTACTTGTCCCGGTCCCGCACCCCGTCCAGTTTCTCGTGCAGCGCCTTATCCTCCGCCGTGTCAAAGTACAGACTCCGGATCTCGTAGCTTCCCGATGGTCCCGCGTGTGCGTCCTGCTTCAGTACCGCCCGCAGCCTCTGCCGCAGCACGTAGTAATCTGCCAGCGAGATGCAATGTTTTATTTCGTGCCTTCCCTGCATGCCCGTCTCCTTTCTCCCGTTGCCTTCCGTTCGGTTCCTGAGCGGCGACCCCCGCCCGATGAGAAAAGGTTACCGGAAAAATATGTTCAAATCGCATAAAATCTGTGTTCAAATCGTGAACAGGCGGTGTAAATTCCGTTTCCGGATCCTGTCACTTTACCCTTGACACCACCCCGAAAAAGCCCGAAAATTTAGGGTAGGATTTTGTTGTCTGTTGGCCAAAATCCGCCGATTTGACATCCCGTTTTGCCGCAGACCGACCACGCAAAACAAAAGGAGGTTGACAAAATGGCTCTCGGTCATTTACTCGAACGGATGGACGACGCATTCCACGATGTGAAGCGCTCCATCACCGGCGATACTTACGAACAGGACAAGGAATTTTACAATCAGGGCTATGATCCGCAGCCGCAGGGCGCGGAGCTCGGACTCACCCCCAATCTGATCCGCATGGAGCGTGGGATCTTCGGCCCGCGCATGATCGTCAATTCCCCGGGATATGAGCGGATCGCCCATAACCGGGACGTCAGGAGTCTGCTGAATGATACGTTCAGCTACGAAGCGCAGATGAAGTCCAAAAAGCTCCCGCCTGCCACGGACGACATGACCGATTTCCGCGCGCAGCTTGCGACCGTGAACGGCGAAGTGATCACCCTGCTTCAGAATATGATCGACAAGCTGGTCGATTACAGCACATCCTTCGCCGATAAATCCTCCCGCTATCAGACCATCATGGGAATCTGTGCCAATGCGGCGACCCATATGCGGGACCAGATGGATTTCGTCAACCGCATTCAGGAGTTGGGGCTGAATGCCGCGGATCAGAATGATCTGGCCTCTTTTCCGGTCGGCGCGTCCTATGAATCGGTTCTCCTGGATCCGAACCGCTCCGGCCTGGCCAAGGTCGGCGAGGCCGCGGTACAGGGCGTCCTCGGTGGCGGACAGCTGAATACCGTGTACAAGATTTCCGACAGTGGCAAGACCAGGGCTCTGAAGACCGGAAGCGTCAGAATGGATAATATCGAAGGCGCCGGCGGAGAGGTTCTCGGAAGACTGCAGGTAAGAAAATTTGAGGATCTGGACAGAGATCAAGCGGTCAACACCTCCTACCGGGATGCCGCTGTATCTGTGGTCAACCGGCTCTTCGGTCTCCATGCCTCGGTTGGAACCTCCCTCGCCAGGAATGCCATGGCCGGAGGTTCCCAGGCTTCCATCATGGACCTGGCACAGGGACAGACCGCAGGTGCATCTACTGCCTATTTTGGAGAAGCAGATCGGGCGCTCGCCATGTTCAATGTCGCGATCAAGCGTAATGCTGTTCTATTTGCGAACGATGCCACTTCCCTGGATCAGCTTTCCGGGCCGGAAGCCGATAAAGCGAAAGACGACGTCAAAGCTCAGGCGGTCGATCTGAGTACGGATGAAATGATGGAAAGTTCCATGGAGATGGCAGCCCTGGACATGATCATCGGCCACGTGGACCGGCATGACGGGAATTACATGCTCCAGCAGGGGGGGCGCTTTACCGCCATCGACAACGATACTTCCTTCGGTCTCCGGCAAAATGCCGGAGTTCTGGGCAAGTCCATGTCAGAATATACGCAGGAAGATGCGTATCACAACGCCGAGTTTCACAGACCGGAAGGTGCGACACATTTTAGAGATATGATACAGATCCAGAATCAGAATCAGGCAGTACTTTTTTATGATACGGCCTTTCCCTTTATCTCCGATGAGCTCTACAAAAAGCTTACATCCGTGACGCCGGAAGTTCTGGACTCCGCACTCAAAGGACTCATCTCGGAACCGGAGCGCGCTGCCTGCACAGCCAGGCTCAAAGGCCTTCAGGATTATCTTAACAGCCTACCGGCGGATAGAATCCTCCGCCCGGGAGAATCTTTCTCCATGGAACAGAAGCGTCAATACGCAACAGCCCAAACCGCTGATCATGGAACCTTCGGCAATTATCTGGCACAGGCTTATGCCCCCTTTGCTGCGACCAGAGAAGAAGAGGTTAAGGATGAGGTTGGAGATCTCCTCAATGTAATTGTGGCAATACCCGATATAAAGGCACTGTACGAGGAACGGAAGGAACGCCTCAGTCTGCTATACCCGAGCGGCATCTTTCGTTTATTCCTGATCCCGGAATTAACCAAGCGACTTGTAGCCAAATTCCGGGCCAATCCGGACTACGATCTGGCTTCCGCCCTCCGCGATAATTCCGCGAACGGTGTCCCGCAGATCGTCCGGGATATACTGAAGGAAGTTGACGTTTCGTCGGAAGAACAATCATGATTTAAAGAAGGATTCTTTTCCCTTATGCCCGAAAATCTGACGCTATGACATCCCTTGTTGCTGCAGACAAACCACGCGGAACAAAAGGAGGTTGACAATATGGCTCTCGGACGTTTTCTCGAACGAATGGACGACAAGCTCCACGACATCAAGCGCTCCATCACCGGCGATACTTACGAACAGGACAAGGAATTTTACAATCAGGGCTATGATCCGCAGCCGCAGGGCGCGGAGCTTGGACTCACCCCCAATCTGATCCGCATGGAGCGTGGGATCTTCGGCCCGCGCATGATCGTCAATTCCCCGGGATATGAGCGGGTCGCCCATAACCGGGACGTCAGGAGTCTTCTGAATGATAC
>JAEEGH010009247.1_pt1 | contig 23034 bp, 21 predicted proteins | sample 9134181 | NCBI WGS metagenome assembly JAEEGH01 (sample SAMN16246544, study PRJNA631951) | gut metagenome | biome: gut microbiome; feature: rumen; material: DP-attached | host: Bos | place: Iran: Karaj | collected 2018-10
TGGGACTTCGCCAAAAGCACAGGATGAATGTCATTGCTGTTCGCAAAAAGGACCAGAAATGGGGCTTCAGCTCACCCAACGAACCACTTGAAAAAGATATGGTCCTTCTTATCGCCATGGAGAAAAAGGATGTAAAAAAGTGGCGCTGATATCAGCTGCCACTTTTTCTTACTCTTCATTCCTGATCCTGTCCTCATGAGATTTCTTTGTACCAGAATTCGCGGACATCTGTCGCATACACTCCTGCACTTCATCCCCTACCGGCATCTCCATAAACTCATCAATCGCATTGAGTACAGGCGCAGCATACTCTTCGCCGCCAAAAAGCCACTGCTCATGCTGCATGTCAAACTCTCTGATATCAGGGTTCCTGAAGTATTTTTTATATCTCTTCAGATACTTTTCTCCCATTTTATTTGCATATATGAAATGCGGGATAGTGTGTTCCACATAAATATCATCCTTAAGATATGTCAAAAGATCTGTGTAATACTCATTCTTTATAGACCTGGGATCGAATTTTGAAAAGCATTGCATAAACTTCTCTGCGGTTTCTTCGTTCATTTCAAAAATCGTTTTAAGCTTCTCTTTAGTTCTATTTCTCTTCTTCTCTCCTCTTGTAAAACTGGTGAGCAGCGGAACCACAAGTTTTGACTGGAGATAAGCACTTACCTTCCCGCTCTGGTCAAGGTCAGGGCTTCCAAAGATCCCATGATCGATATGAATATTTCCCCTCATGATAAGCTGGCCCACGAAAGTAGAACCAAGGGATGAACCGATAGCTCCGTCAATCCTTCCTCCATGATTATCCAGTACATACTTCTCGATTTTCTCCGTAACAGTAATAATATCCGGGAAAATCTTATCACTACCGTCAAAACCGTCATAGTTTACGCATATAAGATGGTATTTCTCTGAAAGCCTTGGGATAACGGTCCCAAAATTGGTCTGATAATCACAACATGTTCCCGGCAAAAGCATAAGTGTCTTACCGGACATATTTCCCATTTCTACAAATTGCATTCTCTTCCTCCACTTCTGATCATATATCTATATTACCCCTTTTGTTAGTTACCGCTAACACCATTTTAAAAAAGATGGGAATCTTAATCAAGCAATTCCCATCTTTTATCCAATCATTTATTTTCGGTGCGTATGAATGCTGATTTTTCCTTTGCGCGAAGTTTAAGTTCTTTTATATTAAATACCCCTAAAGAAAAAATCGAATTTCAGCGTTCCTTCATTTGGAAGAAGGAACTGTTTGTGGGGCCTTGCACCCCAGCTGTCATCACCTGCGATTCCCATCTGCTGCAGCGATGTTTTTACATAAGTGTAATGTACAGCCGGAAGCTCATAGCTATGCATTGCATTCTCGATCTCATGCGGCGAATATGGCAGTGCACTGAAGTTAAAGGGTTTTCCAAAGAACATCATTCCATGTCCCCTCTTGTCCGTAACCTTAGCATACCTGACGTCGCACTTGTTGCCGCATTCCTGCGGCATGAGATAGCGCGCCATATTGTCTTTTACCTCATTGTGATATTCTCCAAGCCTTCCGCCACACTTTCTGTCAGCGTAGGTCTCATCAGGGCCAAGTCCATACCATTTAAGCTGATCAAAGTCAGCGCTCAGCTTAAACAGCATGCCAAACTCCGGCATATCCGGAAGTTCTTTGTTAAGGTCCATTGACAGAGAGCACCTTATCGTTCCGTCTCCGAAAATCTCATAGGTCACAAAGCACTCTGTAGCAGGCGTTGTGGGAATGTAGTATCTGTATCTGAGTGTCAGGCTGTCTTTACCGGGTGTAACCTCAGGAATATGTATGTCACTTAAGTCCTTTCCCCTGAGCGTTGCATACATACTCGCTATCTTCCACTGAGCATATCTGTTTGTCATAATATAGCCGTTGTCATTGTCAGTTGGCGCTCTCCAGAAGTTGGGAGCAGGCGACTTTTCTATCATCTCGCGTCCGCAGTAGACATAGGAAACAAGAGGCCCGTTAGGATAGCTGAACATAGCCGAGAAGTCTCTGCCATAGACTCCGAGATTGTTATTGCCCATGACTATCTTAAGAGGCTGTGAGCACTCAAAGTTATAGGTGACAGCATTTAGCACAGCCTGCCCGAAGGCTACCTCGTGCCCCTTTTTAGCCCAGATAGTATCTTCCTTAAGCCTGAAGGATACCGTCAGCACAAACTCGGTGTTGCTGCTCTTTTGAGGCTGTCCATTCTCATATGAAGACATCTTATCAAACACACTCGATGGTACGTTAAAGCTCTTTGACGACAGCGGCGCAACACTGATGTCCAAAGGACTCGTCAGTATATCTTTACCATCTGCCGACAGCACTGCAAATGCGCTATAGATGTCTGTATTTACAAAGAGGTTTTTGTTGATAACCTTAAACTTCTTTTTGCTCTTATCAAAAGAGACCGAGATGTTCTGGTAGTTGTATTTAACCTCCTGCATCTTGGGAGAAGGCGATCTGTCTGCGTATACGATACCGTTTCCACTGAAGTTGTAATCAGTCGGCCTGTCACAGAAGTCTCCGCCGTAGGCTTCAAATTCTCTGCCGTATCTGTCCTTTTTGGTGATTGACTGGTCTATGAAATCCCATATAAAGCCGCCCTGATACCTTGGCTCGGTATCAGTAAGATCTGTATACAGATACATTCCGCCGCAGGAGTTGCCCATTGCATGGGTATATTCGCAGCAGATAAAAGGCTTTTCACCATTCTCTGCAAGAAACTTTTTGATATTCTCAACTGACGGATACATCTGGCTCTCCATGTCTGAGGTATCAGGATATGTCCTGTCATGGAATATTCCCTCATAGTGTACGAGCCTGTGCTTATCAAGCTTTTTAAAGAGCATCGCCATCTCGTGGATCACTTTTCCGCCGTGGGACTCATTGCCGCATGACCAGATCAGGATGGAAGGGTGATTCTTATCTCTCTGATAACAGGAGTTTACCCTGTCAAGAAGCATTCCCTCCCAGATCTCATTGTCACCGGGAACCACATAGGACTTGTCTTTTGCCCCTCTCTCGAAAGGTTCCCAGCTGCCATGGGTCTCCATATTGTTCTCTGCTATTAGGTAGAGTCCATAAATGTCACACAGCTCATAAAGCGCCGAATCGTCAGGATAATGACAGGTTCTGATGGCGTTTATGTTATTTCTCTTCATGGTCCGGATATCTGTTATGAGTTTATCCCTGGAAGGTACTCTTCCGCTTTTGTTGGAAAACTCGTGTCTGTTGACGCCTTTAAAGACAATTCTCTTACCGTTGAGGAGCATCAGACCATCCTTCATCTCAAAGCGCCTAAATCCGACATACTGCCTTATCACCTCTGTGATCGTCCCTCTGCTGTCTCTTACGGTTATCAGGAGCTCATAGAGGTTAGGCTCCTCGGCGCTCCAAAGCACCGGTTTATTTATGTCGATCTTGCCTGTTGTCTCTCCCGACTCCGATATTGGAACATCCCCATCGATGACTTTTTTGCCATCATGAGAAAGGACAATATCCATTGTACCGTCACCGGAAACAAGCGCACTTATCTGTAACTGTGCCTTTTTAAGGCTCTCTTCAACAACCGGTTCTATCTTTATATCACTCACATGAACCTTCGGAACCATATACAGATATACGCTCCTGAAGATGCCTGAGAACCTGAAGAAATCCTGGTCCTCGCACCAGCTTGACGATGTGAACTTAAATACTCTGACACATAACCTGTTCTCACCCTCAGTCAGCTTATCCGTCAGATCAAATTCAGCAGGGTCAAAAGAGTTCTCGCTGTATCCGACATATCTACCGTTTAGCCAGAGTGCAAAACCGCTCTCCACACCCTGAAATGATATACATACTCTCTCTCCCTTGAAGGCATCAGGAAGGTCAAAGTATTTGACATAATCTCCCACAGGGTTAAACTGCGTCGGTATCTCAGGCGGTGTCAGTGTCTGCCATCCATCCCAGGGATACTGTACATTAACATACTGAGGCTTGTCATACCCCTCCATCTGAATATGTGCAGGCACATGTATCCTGTCCCATCCTGAGGTGTCATACTCAGACTTATAATAGTCCGCCGGAGCACCTGCAGGATTCTTGGAATAGTGAAACAGCCATACTCCGTCCAGGGAGAGCCTGTAGGAAGATGCCCCGGTCTCAAGCTCATCCACCGATCTATATGCCACATGATCTGAGTGAGCAGGGAGCCTGTTTTGCTCAAAAATCTTAGGATCCTCTATAATGCTTTGATCAAATTCCTTCATAACAAGTCTCCATCTTATTCCAATAATACTTATTTACTAAAGAGCTCCATATCCTTTTTAAAATTCTCATATTCGCCGTAGTTGTCAAAGAAGCCTTCAAATGCCTTTACTGCTTCGCTTTTTGTCACATATTTCTTGCCGTTCTTCCTGGACGACCAGTCAAAGTTAGCACCCACTGTAACAGGCGAATCATATACAAACATATATTCACCCGTCTCGACACCCTGTTTTTCCCAGGCATCAATATCTGCCTGTTCATACTCCATTATATTGGCCTTGGCTGTCAGATGATATTCCTGAGCAATCAGGAAGATTTCTGCCTTTGCGGCGTCATATTTCCAGTAATGTTTGGACACTTCGCCATAGCCGCCGCCGAAATGCTGCCCGACTATTATTCCGGCCTTCGGATAAAAATACAGCTTGTCGTCTGCCAGAAGCCATTTCAGTTTTCCATTGCCATAAGCATATAGTCCCTGATATCCGTCTGCATGAGATGCGATCTCGTCATTATCGATATATAGCGCAGGCATCTCCTCTTCTCCCAGGAATACAATCTGATATTTCATTTCATCTGTGGGTATCAAAAATTTTGCAGAAGAGTCACTGCCTCTGCCTTCTCCTGCATACCAGTCAAACTCCTTTGCGGAGAGGAGCTTATTAAACTCCTCCAATGCCTTCAATTTTTCCTTGGTTTCGCCTGGTGATTGAAGTTTTATCTCAGAAGTAGTCAGCTCCTTCTCAGTCTCATCATTCTCCTTAAAAAATCCGTCGGCAATTGTTCCCTGAGCCGACGCGCTTATTGGTGCCGCTGCAGCAATCATTATTGCCAAAACCGATGCTCCAACACATTTAAATACACTTGCACAGCTTTTGTTTTTCATATTTTCCTCCACTTTCACTGTCCGTTAATGACTACGAATCCTTATGAGCAGATCTGTGCTACTACAACCTGGGCTCCGTTAACTTGAATGTCGAGAAGCAATCCGGTATCCGCACAGTCTTTCAGATATTGGGCAAAATCTTCTTTTGTCACATCCTCAGGGCCTTCTTCACCGCCAATCATCTGAAATACTGTTTGATCAGTAATGATAAATGCCGCTTCATCTACATCATTCATTCCTACAGGATCCTGGGCTTTGTCATTTCTAAAATTGGTAACGCCTTTTACCGTCAGAATATCATCTTCGATGTATGCCTCGTAAATGATTGCCTGGAGAACTCCATATTCGTCCGGTTCTCCGGCGCTATCCTTATCTGACGCTCTTAAATATCCGCTCAACCAGTATGTGCCTTCATCATCTAAAGCTTTAGTAAAATCATTTTCGGCTGTATCCGTTTCAGATAAAGGTTCTGATTCCGTAACGCTTTCGATGGGTTCTACAGAAAAACCTGTTGCTGCTCCGGTTTCTGCGTTTTCTGTCTTTCCGCATCCCAATAATGTGACACAGACAGATGCTGCTAATAAAAGTGATATTTTTCTCATTTTCTCCTCCTCATAAAAAAATAACAACATACTGATTATACTCTAGAAAAACACATATTCCTATGCTATTTTCCAGGAAACAGCTTCTTTTCTTTCATTTACGAAATTATTGTAAATACCTGCCTGACCCATCAATTCCTCATGGGTTATGAGCCAGCAGAATGATATGATTCCGCATTGCACAAGATAAAATCCCATACTCTTTCATACTATGAATGTTTTATTCTTTATGTTAGCATAGCTAACCAGCGCCCGTTTAAAAACCCCGCTTTTTGCGGGGCATAATACCTACAGTCCAAAGAACTCTTTCCATTCCAGGCCATAGAAACTCTCTAATATTCCTGCAAAATGAACTGCTTCTTCTCTCGAAAATCCATGGATCACTGTCTGAAAAAGAGCTTCGATACACGCGGTCACAATCAGGTGAAATTCTCTTTGGTTGATTTCCTTAACCCTGATATCGCTTTTTTTGATTTCCTCAATATATCGAAGCGTTACCCTTTCCTCAAGTTCTGCTATATCATGTTTGAAATTTTCGTAAACAGAGCCTTTTGACTTACATATGATCAGCTCAAACTCATCAAAGTGATCATAAATAAACTCCATGGCTCTTACCAGTTCGCCCTTTGAGCTGCTAACTTCCGCTTTCCCGGTCCTGGAAAGATCATCAAAGTACTCCTTCTCAATTTCGTGATACAGGTTCATGAGTCCGTCTAAAGCAGGTCTGACCAAAGATGAAAACATCTCCTCTTTCCCGGGAAAATGCTTATAAAGACCGGATACGCTCATGCCGCAGGCATCTGCAATCCGGCGCATGGATGCCTCCTCATATCCGTATCTGCTGAATTCATCAAAGGCGGCTTCCACAATTTTCTCATGATTTGCAGTCTTATCTCTTGGCATTTTCTCTCCAATTTGAATGTTTATACGCAAAAGCGAACAGTGTACGCTAACACATTTATTAGCGTACACTGTTCGCTTATCTTTGTCAACTGCCTTACATGAATTCATATGCACCAAAATAAAGCTCTTTTAACTCATGACTGCGCTCTGCATTCCGGTCCATGTTTTTGAGATTCAGCTTTTCATGAATTTATCCATATCCTCAGCGATCTGTTTTGACACTGCCACAGCAGCCACCACGGTCTTGGCTCCCGTTACAACATCTCCGGATGCAAAAACACCGGGAAGCGATGTTTCACCCATATCGTTGGTGGCAAGATTTCCTTTCTCATTGAGTTTAAGCTCCTTTTCATGTGTAACAAGCCTGTCCTGTGGGATTTGAGAAATTGCGATCATTACGCTGTCAGCGGGATAAAGACGTTCGGATTCAGACAAAACTTTAAACTCATCTCCGTCGGGAATCATATCTGAGAACACCGGTCCTTCATCTTCAATCCTGACAATTGACTTTCTGTATTCAAACTTTACACCGTCAACCTTGGCATACTCAAACTCTGTCTTTGAAGCGCTCACTTCATCGCCTCTTACGTATACAACAACCTCTCTTGAGCCATGTCTTATGGCTGTTCTTGCTACGTCCATGGCAGCATTCCCGGCCCCGATGATAGCCACTTTGTCTCCAAGCTCATATACATCAGGGTTATTCAGGTAGTTGATCGCATAAAAGACATTGCCAAAGGTCTCACCGGGAACGCCCAGCTTTCTTGGGCGCCATGCGCCGGTTCCGATAAAGACGCTCTTGTATCCGTCATTTAACAGATCCCTGATTCCTGTTGAACCTCCTATCGAAAAGTTGGGCCTGAATTTGATCCCAAGTTCTCGCATTTTCTTATAATACCTGTCGAGGATTGACTTGGGAAGCCTGAACTCCGGAATTCCATATCTGAGTATTCCTCCGATCTTATCATGGGTTTCGAAGACAGTTATCGAATATCCCTTGAGCGCAAGAATGATCGCTATTGTGATTCCCGCTGGTCCCGCTCCGATCACAGCAGCCTTCATTCCGTTAGCAGGCGCCGGTTTAAGCTCCAGTCTCTCAAAGCACGAATCAGAGATGTAATTCTCTATTGAAGAGATATGAACCGGGTCTCCCTTAATTCCTCTTACGCAGTTTCCCTCACACTGATTCTCATGATTGCATACCAGGGAACATATCATGGAAAGTGGATTGTTTTCAAAGAGCATTTCAGCCGCTTCAAGCATCTTATTCTCTTTAAAGAGCCTTATCATTTCCGGAATATTCGTCCCGATCGGACAGCCGTTCTCTCTGCACCTTGGTCTGGTACACTGAAGACATCTGTTTGCTTCATCAATTACATGCACTGACATATATACCCCCTTTTGAACCTGAAATAGTACTGTAAAAATTTAATTTTAGTCTACAGGTAAAAAGAGACAATAAAAACCCCGGTTGGTGCCTGTTTTATTGATTATTTTGAACTATCATAAATTATAAGTATTTCATATCTTAATGATATACAATAGAATATAGTTGAAAGGAGGGATAATGACTTGATACCGATATTCTATGGCGGCGTGCTGGCAGCTTCACTTGTCTGCTCCACCATCTACATATATATGTGGCACAGTCATTTTGATACCAATTTTTCCATGATCTTCACTTTAGTGTCAGTTGCCTGTTTGGGATATTTTATGCTGTCCATTTCAAATGATCTTGGATCAGCCTTAACTGCCCAGAAGATCATTTATGTCGGAGGGTGCTTTCTACAGCTGTTCATCACCATATGTATCTTTAATCTTTGTAAGATAGAAATAGGCAAATGGGTCAGATTGATCCTTTTTATCATATGCTGCGCTCTTTACGCGCCGATCATCAATATCCCATACGGGACATCCGTTTACAGGAGTGTGTCCTTTGAGGTCATAAATGGTCAGGGGACTCTGCTAAAAGAATACGGCCCTGTTCATTCTTTGATCTATGCATCGTTTTTCCTGTTCTTTGCAGCCGGAATTTCTGCTCTTATCTATTCCGGAGTCAGAAAGAAACAGATTCCCAGGACAATGCTTTATCTGCTGACCCTTCCGTATGTCATAAGCATATTCAGCTTATTCATCATGAAAAAGATCATGCCGGACATAGAATTCGTGCCGCTGGGATATGTGCTTGCCCAGATTGTATATCTTTTCATTATCCGCAGGGTCAATCTTTATGATGTGAGTGAAACAGCCATAGATTCCATGGTTCATGAACAGGGTATCGCTTATATTTCGTGTGATTTTAGGAGAAGATATCTTGGAAGCAATACAACGGCAGAAAAAATAATCCCTGAACTTGCTGGAAAGTCCATTGATGAGGCAATCGGGTATAAGCCGGCTGAGCAAAAGATCCGCCATTTCCTGGACAGCTTTGAGGAAGATGAAGGGAATAATACCTTTGTGTATACAGTGCACACACAGTCCGGTGATCCGGATGACGAGAAGATATACAATGTGTCTGTTGGTCACCTGTATGACGGCAGCAAAAAAAGAGGCTATCTCATTTCTTTTAAGGATGATACGGCCAACAGGAAATTTATCAGACTCTTAGATACCTTTAACGAGCAGCTCAAAACAGAAGTTGAGGAAAAGACGCGCCATATCGTGGAGATGCATGACAATCTGATCATGAGCCTTGCGATGATGGTTGAGAGCAGGGACAATTCCACCGGCGGGCATATCAAGAGAACAAGTGAAGGCGTAAGGATCCTTATCGACGAGATCCTTAAGGAAGGAAAGCTTCAGCTTTCTGAGGAATTCTGCCGTGATGTGATAAAGGCCGCGCCGATGCATGACCTCGGGAAGATTGCGGTAGATGATGCGGTGCTTAGGAAGCCAGGACGTTTTACGGATGAAGAATATGAGAAAATGAAGGCGCACTCTGCAGAAGGCGCAAGGGTTATTCACGAAATACTCCTAAACACCGATGATGATTCCTTTAAGCAGGTGGCTGAAAATGTAGCACATTTCCATCATGAGAGGTGGGACGGATCAGGATATCCCGAAAAACTATCCGGAACGCAGATCCCGATAGAAGCCCGCATCATGGCCATTGCGGATGTGTACGACGCATTAGTCAGCAAGAGGGTATACAAGGAAGCCTTTAATTTTGAAAAGGCTGACAGCATCATTATGGAGGGTATGGGGACGCAGTTTGATCCGGGACTTAAGTCTGCTTATGAGAAGGCAAGACCGAGGCTTGAGGAATTCTATCGCAGTTGCCAATGATTTTGAGTCTTTACAGGTATTCCCTCATATTCTCAAATACAATCTATTTGACATATCAAGCCTCCTTGTCTTTATCTTTTAACATATTAGCCGTAGTAATCATCATTGTTATGAAACATGCCATTCCTCCTATCACATTGCTGACAGGTTCTGCGGCAAAAACTCCATCGGTTCCCATATTGAAGACATAAGGAAGTGCATATGTAAGACCGACTACAATCACTGCTTTTCTGAATAAGGAGAAGAAAATCGCATGTTTCTTTTTGCCCAGCGACTTAAATACCACCTGTCCGGTATGCTGAAAGGTCATGAATATAAAAGTCGAGAAGTATAGGTTAAATGCCGGTACTGCATCAAGTAAAATTGTAGTATCTGAACTGAATATCCCGATTATCTTCGCAGGGAAAACCCTGATTATGAGCCAGACAATCACTGAATATCCCAGTTCCAGCACAAACATTAAAGCAATTGATTTTTTTACGCGGTCATATCTTCCGGCACCATAATTGTAGCTGATGACGGGAGAAGTGCCCTCAGTAATGGCAAGCAGCGGAGTCTCGATCATCTGTCTTGCACTGTTTACAATCGTCATTATGGAGATATAGATATCCCCTCCCACATCAGAGAGCACATTATTGCAGGAGATCTGCACAAGGGCATTCGTAAACTGCATAATAAAGGCCGCTGTACCCAGCCCCACAATACCTAGTGCTCTTGATCCGCTTTTTCTTATTTCGCTCAGCTTAAGGATTCTTACCGGTATACTTATTTTTTTTCCATATATGAAGCTGAGCACATAGCATGCTGAAAGAGCCTGAGATATCACTGTTGCAATTGCAGCGCCTTCTATTCCCATATGCAGAACAAAAATAAAAATCGGATCAAGCACGATATTTGTAGCTGCGCCAACTATTACAGTAGTCATTCCCACAACAGCAAATCCCTGTGCATTTATAAAAGGATTCATTCCTGTGGCTATCATCACAAAAGTCGTACCCAGCATATATATCCTCAGATAAGGAAGTGCATAAACAAGGGCATCGCCGGAAGCACCAAACAGTCTCAATATTGGTTCACCGAAAATTTCACCAATCAGTATAAGCGGCACAGATGTTGCGAGTAGCATTGAAAAAGACGTATTCTGTATAGCCGAAGCTTCCTTCTTATCTCCCTTTCCTCTCGCCATGGAGAATAACGGTGCTCCTCCACTTCCATACAGATTTGTAAAAGCCGTAACCAGAATGACAATAGGAAAACATAGTCCCACCGCACCGAGTGCTGCAGTTCCCACCTCAGGAATCCTGGCAATGTAAATCCTGTCCACAATGTTGTATAAAAGGTTAAGAATCTGAGCGACAAGCATAGGAATTGCTGTCGCAAGAATTATACTTAATGTCCTTCCGTTTTTAAAATCTATCTGTTTCATCTCTAAATGCTCTCTTTTGGTACCCTGGTTTATTCATAATCTCTAACTATGTTACAATTCTGTAAGCTATATGTAAAATATCATATCTTACCGGAATGCAAAAATGAACATCTTGATTTTCGTCAAAAAAAGTATCATACTCAGTTCTTAGCATTTAAAGACGGAGGTATGACAATGGATACAATTCATATACTCAGAGATCTTGTTATTATAATAGTCAGCGCAAAGTTCTTCGGACTGATAGCCAGAAGATTACATGCACCACAGGTTGCAGGTGAGATCATCGCAGGTCTTCTCATCGGCCCCACCCTGCTTGATCTTGTTAATCCCAGTGATTTCCTGTCAGGTATGGCTGAAATCGGTGTGATCCTCCTAATGTTCAGCGCAGGTCTGGAAACAGATATCGACAAGCTCAAAAAATCCGGTGTAAAAGCAACAATCCTTGCCTGCACCGGTGTTGGAGTTCCGCTTGTTCTGGGCACCCTGCTGTACATGGCATTCTATGGCTTTGCAGCTCCCGGCTCAACTGAATTCATAAAAGCGCTCTTCATAGGAACTATTCTTACCGCCACTTCCGTGAGTATAACAGTTCAGGTTCTTAAGGAACTTGGAAAAATATCTACAGAAGTAGGAACAACTATTATGAGCGCCGCAATCATAGATGACGTAATAGGAATTGTGGTTCTTACAGCTGTTCTTGGACTAAAAGATCCAAATGCCAATCTTGCAGTTGTTTGCTTAAAGACCGTGGCATTCTTTGCGCTTTCTGTTGTTGTTGGAATTATCATCTTTAAGATAATGTCAAAGGCGGAAGCAAAATGGCCTCATACCAGAAGAATCCCAATCATGGGACTTGCACTTGCCTTCGCGATGTCTTATATTGCTGATAAATACTTTGGAGTAGCGGATATCACCGGCGCATATGTTGCGGGCATCATCCTTAGTTCCCTGGACAACTCTGAGTATATAGACAGAAAAATGGACATAAATTCGTATATGTTATTTGGCCCTGTATTCTTTGCAAGTGTGGGACTTCAGACAAACTTAAGATCTGTTGACATGACAATTCTTGCATTTTCAGCAGCATTTGTTGTCGTTGGACTTCTTGGAAAGGTTCTGGGCTGCGGTATCGTTGCAAAGTGCCTTAAGTACAACACTTCTGACTCATTAAAGATTGGCGTCGGTATGATGACCCGGGGTGAAGTTGCACTTATCGTGGCTCAAAGAGGCCTTAAAGCAGAAATCGTCGACAGCAGATACTTTACGGCAGTAATTCTTCTGATAATATTAAGCTCCATTCTTACACCTATATTATTAAAAGCTATATATGCTTCAGATGAAAAAGCTGCAAAGTCATTATAACTAACGGTACTGCGGAAATGATCAGATACGTAAGATACGAGGAGGTGATACGTCTTGAGACTTTTTATAGCAATATGTTTTGATGAAAACCTGCTTGATTCGCTTACTGAACTTCAGGATGATCTTTTAAGGAGCGGTGTTAAGGGCAACTATACTCCTCGTGAGAATCTGCATATGACGCTTGCTTTTATTGGCGAGTATGACGATCCTGAGCAGATTGTGGAAGTTATGCAGAAGGTTCCGCTTAGGTCATTTTCTATAAAACTAAGTGGTTTAAAGCCTTTCAAGGACATGTTTTTTGCGGAGCTGGAAAAAAATGATAATTTACGCGATTATGTGAAAAGACTTAGAAATGCTCTTTTGGAAGAGGAGATTCCTTTTGACAGAAAGAAGTTCATGCCCCATGTCACACTGATAAGGAAAGCTGCCTGCACCAGGGAAAATGTTTTTTTACCTGAGTTCCAGGATGGCGAATCAATGCGGGTAAACGGTATATCCCTTATGAGATCAGAGCGCGGAAAGCATGGGATGATATACACGGAGATCGGATATGTAAGAGCTTTGTAAATACAAGAATCCCCTTTGACTATGTTTGGTGTTATCCCCACTCATCATTGATGAGTGGGGATTTTTTGTTCACTTTAACCGGCCTTCACTGCTGTCCTTACACTTTCTTTTGGAAGTACTCCGGTTCTATCCATCACATCGAGCACACTTTCAACCGGGATTATCTCAAGGTTATTCTTGACTTCATCCGCCACATCTATAAGATCCTGCACATTATCAGCCGGAATAAAGGCGGTTCTGACTCCGCTCCTGTGCGCTGCCATGAGTTTTTCGGGAAGCCCGCCTATTGGCATGACAATTCCCCTAAGCGAGACTTCACCCGTCATGGCAATCCTGGGATCAACATCTGTTCCGGTAACAAGTGATGCTATCGCAGTTGTCATTGTTATACCTGCAGAGGGGCCGTCCTTGGGCACAGCACCATCAGGGACATGTATATGAAGATCATTTTCCTCAAACAGCCTGGATTTATCAGGGAAAAGAGATTTCACAAGACTTACCGCTATCTGCGCTGATTCTTTCATGACATCACCAAGCTTACCGGTTATAATGATATTTCCCTTTCCTTTTATGAATACAGTCTCGATGTACAGTATTTCTCCGCCTACTGATGTCCACGCCATACCGGTCACAACACCAGCCTTTTGTTTGTCAGGAACAATTTCTCTATGAACCGGCCTCATGTCCAGGTCTGTGCGAAGTTGTTCCTTTGTTATCGAAAGTGGTATGTTACTGCCTTTTGAGATCATCACTGCAGCGCCACGGCAAAGGGAATCAATTCTTTTACGAAGGCCTCTGACTCCGGCTTCCCTTGTGTATTCCTCAATTATCGTCTCCAGGATTTCATCCGGGACATTAAGCGCATCTGCGGATATCCCCATCGAGTCCATGGATTTGGGCAAAAGATGCTTTCTTGCTATCTTAAGTTTCTCATCCGGTGTATAGCCGGTGAAGTTTATAACTTCCATTCTGTTAAGCAAGGGCTCCGGGATCGTATCAATGCTGTTTGCAGTACATATGAACATCACATCTGAAAGGTCATATGGAACATTCATGTAATGATCGGTAAATGTATTGTTCTGCTCCGGATCAAGCACCTCTAAAAGAGCACTGGCCGGATCGCCATTATAGGACTGGGACAGCTTATCAATCTCGTCCAGAACCATAACGGGATTGGAAACACCGCTTTTACTTATGGCATCCATTATCCTCCCGGGCATAGCACCTATGTATGTACGTCTGTGACCTCTTATATCAGCTTCATCCCTTATTCCTCCAAGGCTGACACGCACATATTCCCTTCCAAGGCTCTTGGCAATGCTCTTGCCAATACTTGTTTTACCGGTGCCCGGGGCTCCGACAAACAGAAGGATCGACCCCGACTGTTCTTTTTTCAGATTCATTACTGCAATCTGCTGAATAATACGTTTCTTGACCTTATCAAGGCCGTAGTGATCATCATTAAGAATTTCTTCAGCCTTCGCAAGATCTATGAACTGCGCTTCCTGCTTTTTCCATGACAAGCCAGTTACGAAATCAAGATAATCATAGAGCATACCTGTCTCAGGGCTGTTCTTCCCCTCCTGCTTAAGTCGGTCTAAGACCTTCCTTGCTTCTTTTTCGGCATCTTCATTCATACCGGCTTCATCTATCTTCTTTTCAAACTTCTGGATATCGGTCATACTCTCAGGGTGCATCTCATCCAGCTCTTTTTGAAGATATTCCATCTGCTTCTTGATCGCAGACTCCCGGTACATATCTTTATATTCCTGCTCCTGAGCTGTAGCTGCATCTGTAGTCACTTTAGCAACTTCGACAAACTCAGCAACCGCCTTCTCCATGAGCTCCATTCGCCTTATGGCACTGTCTTCCGCGATTATCCTGTATTTATCGTCATTGCTGTTCTTCATCCAGTAAGAAACAGCTGCCGTCAGTTCTCCAACCGTATTCATGTTGTCGATAAGCGCGTTAAAAAATCCCGCATACTGGAACCTTGACGAAAGGTCTTTTACTTCTTCCTTCAGTTTTCTAAGGACAGCTGCTTCCCTGGCGGGGTCAGGAGCCTGTGTGTCAGGTCTTTTTGAAATGCCAAGTTCGATATTATGCCTTGGATCAACAGATACCTCATCGATATTTACACGGTTATTTACAGTTACGATGACGTATCCATCAGAACTGATCGTAGTCAAAACTCCTGAAACACCTATTGGATAAAAATTGTCTTCTGTTATCTCATCCCTCTTCTGGAATGTCTTGCTCTGCAGGATAACTACCCTCTCTCCCTGAACGGCTCTTCCTCCAAGAATTTTGAACTCGTCTGTCTGGAAATAGAGATTTCCCTCAGAAATAAGCTGTTTATTATACACCGGAATTACTATCATGGTCTTCCTCCTTGCCTGCCTTTGTCAGCACTCGCACGTGCCGAGTGCTAATACATCTGTAAAAAAATAAAGCGGATCTCTACTGAACGCTTTACAAAACCTTGACATTTGTCTAAGATATTAACATGATATTAGCACCAACATTGACAGGTGTCAATGTTATGTTTTGAATATCTTTTAATGTCTTTCAATTTTCATAAATATAACTCAGATAATAAGGAAAAAGATATGTATCAGGGATGTAATAAAACAGCCCTCTGCTCACAAAAAAACATTGCAGAAGGCTTCTATGAACTGCTTAAAGAAAAAGAATACTCAAAGATCACCGCCAGCGAAATATGTAAAAAATCCGGTGTCTCCCGCCAGACTTTCTATTCTCTTTTTTCTTCAAAAGAGAATATAGTTGCATTCATACTCTCAAAAGAATACGCATTTAATCCTAACGAAGAATGTAAATGCTGCGGATATCCCACAATAAAGGAGCTCAGTAAAGGCTTCTCATCCTTTATTGTACAGAAAGGGGATTTTATTGATCTTCTTGAGAAGAACAACATAATCTACCTTATGCAGGAATCGTTATGTGGCAGTTTCAGTTGCTGCCATGACTCCTATCCCGAACATTACCTGAACGGGTCAATTCCACCTGATCTTGCAATAGAATACGTAACATCCGGGCTGACCGCCATAGCAAAGTATTATGTAAAAAACAAACCAGGTATTTCGTGTAATCAGCTTGAAGATATCATTTACACTCTTTTTAGCGGCAAATACCTCGATTGATCCGGCTGCCCCGGCCCTGGGTTGAAACTCCCTATTTGGCGCTATAAAACGTATAGCCGCCCTTACCCCTGCGTTTTGTTTCATACAAAGCACTGTCTGCATTATTGAACCATGTGGCAGTATCCTTTGCATGGCTGCCATGGGCGATGCCTACACTTATTGATGTACAGACAAGACTATCTTCTTTACTGGAAAGTTCAGTATTTATCCGTTCTATCTTGCTTGTAACGATCCTGCTCTGATTTTCACCTGCATGAGTCATGAACTCCTCCGAGCCCACTTCCGGGAGAAAACTGTCCTCCTTTATCTTATCAACGGCCTTAATCACAGGACTTATTCCAAGCTTTGTTGTCAGCCATATCCATAGTGTTCATCGCCTTCCGGATTACCTTGTAAGTAATCCTGCATCCAGAACAAACTGGCTTCCGGTAAGATATCTTGCCCTGTCGCTTGCTATGAACCTGACTGCCTCTACAATATCTTCCGTCTCAAGCCATGGTGTTTTTAAAAGATTTCCAGCTGAACGCTCAGCTATCTCTGTGGGTGTTGTTCCTTCCAGCTCCGCAAGGCCGTCGTTCATAGGTGTATTGACACCAGTCGGGTGAAGTGAAACCACTCGTATTCCGTATGGTGCAAGCTCAATTGCCTGAGACTTTGTAAGTCCGACAAGGCCGTGCTTTGATGCTGAATAGTGGCTCATCCTGTTAAACCCGCGAAGTCCGGCAACAGAAGAATTATAAATGATCACACCGCTCTTTTTCTCAATCATGTGGGGGATCACATATTTTGATGAAAGGAACCCGCCCTTGAGGTTTACGTCTATAAGCGCATCCCACTGTTCTTCCGTGAGCTCCCAGGAATAGCCATAGGCTGCGATTCCAGCGTTGGAAAAGAGAATGTCGATTCCCCCAAACTCGCTTATTCCCCTGTCAACGGCTTCTTTTACGTCTGAGGCCTTTCTTACATCACCCGCATATATGAGGATCCTTGCTCCCAGGGCTTCCACGTCGCTCTTCAGCTTTTCAAGGTCCTCATTGGATGATCTGTTGTAAGCCGGATACTCTATCCTCTCTCCAAGATCAAAAGCTATTATATTTGCTCCCTCTTCTGCAAAAGACAGAGCAACTGCTCTTCCCTGTCCCTTTGCGGCTCCGGTGATAAAAACAGTCTTGTTCTCAAACTCCTTTGACATGCCATTTCCTCCTTGTTACCTTCGTTTTGTATATGGCACAAGCTCATCATCAAGCCTGATCTTTAGTGTCTTGTTAATAATGTTCGTTGCAATCATGATCGTCGCAAATGCTGTAATTGCCACAATCTGCTCCTCGTTCCACTTTGCATGGAGTCTGTCAAATATCTCGGAGGGCACGTTGTTTGCATCCCTGACAATAGCTCTGCCGTAATCAATAAGCACCCTCTCCTCGTCAGTAAACTGAAAGGTCTCGAAGTCTATCCCTGCATCGTCCAGGATTTTTTTGAAAAAGATACTGCACAGAAGGCAGTCATTTGTTGTCGAGATTGCATAGCAGAAAAAGTTTACTGCCCTTTCACCGAGAAAGCTCTCTATCTCTGCCTCCAGAGGGAACCACTCCATAAGCGCATGGAACGCCGGAAGTGAATGGATCAGCGTCTCCTTCATGTTTGTAAGCGGGCCGTGTACTTTCACCCACTCGTCGATTATTTTTTGGGTCTCCTTGGGTGCATCTTCATATTTAAGCTGTGAAATATATGCCATGTCTGCCTCCCTCACTCAAATGCCTTTTCAAAAGCCTGGTCAAGATCTGCGATAAGATCGTCCGGATCCTCAAGTCCGATTGAAAGTCTTATGATGTTCTTTGGAATATCTGCCAGCTTGTGATACTCAGGCAGAAGCTCCGTATGTGTGTTCTCAGGCGGATTGGTGATAAGGCTTCTCACATCACCTATGTTTACATGGTATGAGAAGTTCTTAAGCGCTTTGATGAACTTTCCTTCCTGCTCCCTTGTTCCCCTGAATCCAAAGGATAGAAGCGCTCCCGGGCCGAGAGGGAAATCCCTGTCCGCCAGTTCCTTATACCTGCTTCCTTTAGCGTAAGGGTATCTAACAAACTCAACCTCATTCCGGGTCTCGAGGTACTCGACAATCTTTCTGGTAGTCTTAATCTTCTTGTCCAGCCTCACCGTAAGTGTCGACAGCCCCTGCAGTACAAGATATGATTCAAAAGATCCGAGGGCTCCGCCAAAAAACTCTGTGAAAAAGAGCTTAAGTGATGCAATAACAGGTGCTCCGGGAATGAACTGCGTGGCACTTCTTGGATTGTCCTGAAGGTCTCTTAGCTTCCACTCCTTGCTATAAAACTGAGGGAATTTCTTTTCATCAAAGGGGAAATCTCCTTTTTCGACAACAAGACCGGCTATAACATTTCCGTGGCCGTTTATCTCTTTTGTTGCAGAATAGACAACGATATCAGCTCCATGCTCAAAAGGTCTGTAAAGATACGGAGTTGCTACAGTGTTATCGACAACAACAGGTACTCCATGCCTGTGTGCAATCTCTGATATGGCATCTATATCATAGAGCTCGATATTGGGATTACTGATGGACTCGAGGTAGATAGCTTTTGTGTTCTCGTCAATAAGCTTTTCATATGCGGACGGATTGTTCCTGTCTTCAACAAACTTTGCTTCAATTCCGTATTTTGGAAGGAACTGGATAAGATCAAGCATTGCTGCTCCATAAAGCTGTGAGCCGGATACGATGTTGCCGCCACCCTGTCCCAAAAGGAGCAGTGTATATGTAATTGCAGCCATTCCTGATGAAAGCGCCACAGCAGCCTTTCCACCTTCCAACTCTGCAATCCTCGCTTCCAGGATACCTGCTGTAGGATTCCCAACTCTTGAGTAGATACCCCCTGCTTCTGCTCCCGTCCAAAGCCTTCTTGTTCTGTCTATATCCTGAAGATCAAATGATGCGGTCTGGTAGATCGGCGGATTTACCGAATTAAAGTGTTCTGCTGAATCATATCCTGCTCTTATTGCTTTTGCACTGAAACTGTTTTCTCTTGACATACTCTTTCTCCTCCTAAACCAAATCTATGTGATTGCATAAAAAAACCGGGGCTTACAAAAGCTCCCGGGCAAATGGCTGACGCTCATAAACTTCTTTCGCAACAGGTGCACTCATCGAAATGAGAACACGCCAGCCATACAACATGCCCGGGAGTTTGACATTCGACAGCACATCATGAACTTTACATTTGAATTTCTTAATTTAAGCATTTCTCATGCCTCCATTTCTTTTTGTTGAAATTCATGTTAAAGATATTTACATACTATGTCAATAGGTATTATGATGCACATAACTTATCGTTCGCGATAAGTTATGCTTATGCCACGCATAGAAAGCGATCATTCGATATGGTCCAGCCCTCGAATACGGCCTGATCAAGGTCATTCAGTTTCACGTTCACAACTTCATTGTTGTCAGATACGTCTATTACAAGGTTATTAATCGCCTGCTCCAAAACTGCCGATCCGCAGAACGCACAGAATTTTGCTCCAGCCCGCAGCTCTTTACCACAATTACTGCAAAACATGATGTCCCTCCAATCTTCACAATTATGTCTTTCATTTGATATTTTGCAAGATTTGGCCACTTTTTTATATCTTATGACACGTATTTGAACAAAAGATGAAGTAATATATACCTGTAATCAAGAAGAGATGATTTTCAAAGGCATTGAAAAATGCTGGAAAGGAGTATATATTATGAAAAAAATAATTGATTTTTACAAAAAAGCATGGATTGAGTATTTTGAGGAATATGGCGAATATAATTACTTTATGTTCCGCTAAACGATTAAAGCCCATGGAATTTTCCATGGGCTTTAATTGTTTTTTACATCGATAAGATGATTATATTGTCAAAGATTGTAATCGCCCTCAATCTTTTTATTGATCACAAAATATACTTTTCCGTCATCCGGTTTTATATATAATTCGATGCTCTTAATCCCGCTTACATCGCCTCCCATATCGAACTGATATTTATTTTGGGCGTTCTTTATCAGGTCATCGTAAGTGACGTTCATTCCTGCATACTGAAGAATAATATTTGTTCTGATTGATTCTTTTGCAGTCTTTTTAGCAGGTGCAGTTTTCTTTGCTGCGGTTTTCTTTTCAGCAGCCTTTTCAACGGTCTTCTCAGCAGCTTTCTTAACTGCTGTTTTTGCGACTTTTTTGGTCACTTCTTTCTTTACTTTTTCTTTCTTTGCTTCAGCTGCCTTTTCTACGGCTGTCTTTACAACAGCAGCTTTCACAGCTTTTGCTACTGCTTCTTTCTTTTTTGTCTCAGTTGCCTCTTTTTTTGGACGCGGCATTTTCACAACCTCCTCTCTGAATATATACTGTATATAACTTTATAATATTCTTTTTATTGTAAATTGTGAAGTGGAAAGCACCGATATTTGCTAATATTTCTGCGGTATTTCTTCTCCCGAATGTACATATTCGAGCTGATCACCCATGATCTTTTTCATTTCTACAAATGCGGGGATCCCGGTGCAGTGACAGGTGTAGAACTTAGTTTTATATTTACACAGTTCCTGCGCAATTGCTTGCACCTCTTTAAGCTCATTTTCCCGGTATTCACGCCTGATCATCAGATGAAAGCCACTGATAACAATATCCGGGTGACTTGCGTATTTCTCTTTATATGCATCAAGTATACTCAGAATCCCGTTGTGGGCACAACCGGACAGAAGCACTGTCAGACCTTTGTCTTTTACCACCAGAAAATGCTCATGACCAAAGTTATCCGGAACAAATCCTGCTTCAGTCTTTATCAGCAGACGCTTGTTTGTAAACGGAAGCATATGTGTCCTGTTTTTTATGGAGAAAAGCTCCAGCTCATCATCTAAAACGTAGTCTCCATGCAAAAGCGTTACCTGCGGAAGCTCTAAAATGTCTTTGTCTATCCCTATGTATCTGTACCGGTCTCCGAGCGCCATTCTCCCGTCATCTGCATAGTATTCTCCGCCTGCAGATTCCTGCATATAAATGGCTGCCCGGTTATTGATCACAGAAAAGGGCATTATTCCCCCCGAGTGGTCATAATGCCCATGGCTCAACACAACTGTATCTACCGCTTTCAGATCAACTCCCAGAATTCCGGCATTCGTAAGAGAACTGTCCGTTTGCCCAAGATCCAGCAAGACCTTGTGATTATCTGTCTCAATGTAAAAAGATAACCCATGCTCATATATACATCCGGATCTGCCTTCAGTGTTCTCTACAAGATTTATTATCCTCATTCCATCCCTTTCCCGGTCAAAAACGGATGTTACACACACAATAGCCGGTATGCTTCAGCTCAGTTTTTCTCCCGGATATCCACTATCATCTCTATATCGATCTGAACGTTTGCATGTCCTGATCCTTCAGTTCTCATAAGTATTAGCTTTCTGAAGGCCGGATCAATCCGTTTTATTTCCTCTGTCACCGTCACATATTCCCCGCCTTGTTTTTTTGCATCGGGAACAAAATATGTGATCTCCACCACCGGTGAATCTCCGTTTGTAAGCCTCTCGGATATCCTGTTTATCTTTCTGCTAAGGACCTCTGTTTCATATTCTTCCAGTTCCCGCCTCTTTCCGGTTTCCCTGGATTCCTCAGCGACCATTTCATCATATCCGGACAGCGCCGCAAACGGAGAAAACTGCGCTGCGCGGTCATGGAGACTCATATGTGGATGCCTGTCCGACCGGTGATGAGGCAGATTGATTATGTCCGCATATACCTCTCTGGGATCCGGTTCTTTCCCGGTTATTCCTTTGGTCATCGTTTCTGATATCTCCTACTGCGTACGTTTTTACTCTGTATATGCGCTACCATCTTTTCTTAATATTTGATCATAAGCTTATATCCAGCGGTTCTTCGTCTGTCAGCTTTGCTTCATAGCTCTTTCCGCCGACCTCAAGGCAGTAATCCCCCTTAAAGGCCTCAACAACAGCATTTCCATTGCTGTCAGTTTTAACTACCGTATCTGTCCACCACTCATCCTTAATAAGTTTTTTAAGCATGAGATAGGATGGTTTTAAAGTATTGTCTTTCCTTATAAAACCGCTTGGCGCGTTAAGCCATGCACCATCCCGGAAGTCCCATGTTGTAACTGCCTCTACAAGAGGATGTGCAAAAAGGATCCTGTACATCTCCTCTATCTCTTTTGACTGCCTCTCTTCTCCCTCCGGCGTGCTTGGCCACTCATCTACCTGCCAGTCGTTCAGATCAACGATATGTGACGGCATGATCTCTCCGGATATAAGTGTATTTTCAGTAAAATGAATAGGAAGTCCAAAAGAAGAAAATCTCTCAAGAACCTCCTCCAGCTTCTCTTTTCCCCAGTATCCCTGGTGCTGGTGAGACTGAATCCCTATTGCACTTATCGGCACTCCGGCATTCAGGCATCCGTCGATCAGGATCTCGTAATTGATTGATGTATTGAAATCGTTAAGAAGAAGGATGGCATCAGGGTTACACTCATGTGCCTTCTCAAAAACCTCTTTTATAAGCGCAACTCTGCCCTTTTCCTTGCA
>JAEEGH010009250.1_pt1 | contig 23031 bp, 19 predicted proteins | sample 9134181 | NCBI WGS metagenome assembly JAEEGH01 (sample SAMN16246544, study PRJNA631951) | gut metagenome | biome: gut microbiome; feature: rumen; material: DP-attached | host: Bos | place: Iran: Karaj | collected 2018-10
GCGGAAGCTTGGCTGTTAAGTCAACAGACGGCACTTACCGTAACCGTCATTATTTTGTAGATGGAAGGGTAGGAGAGACCTATTATTATGACAAACACCACTTGTTTACCTATGGCGGAGAAAACCACTCCTATACACCCGGACAACAGCATGTGGTAGTTAACTATATGGGATTCCGTTTGTTGTTGCAAACGTGCTACGATTTGCGATTCCCCTGTTGGAGCCGTTATTCCGACAATCTTGAATACGATGCCATTATCTGTGTAGCCAACTGGCCGTCGTCGCGACAATCGGCTTGGCAACTGCTGGTTCGTTCGCGTGCCATCGAGAACCAATGTTATATGATAGGTGTGAATCGCGTGGGCGACGACCAATGTTGTCATTATATCGGAGCAAGTGCCGTGATTGACGTCACAGGACGGACGGTAGCCCAATGTCGTCGTGGCATTCCTCAGGCGCTGATGTGCGAAATTCAGATGGAAGAATTGCAGCGCAGACGCGAGAAATTCCGCGTTCTTGACGATAGGGATTAGATTTAGTGTCCATTTTTTCGTCAAAAATACCCCCTAAAAATTTTTCTGAGTAAAAAATTGGGAAATTGTTTTCTTGGATAAAAATATTTTCGTATCTTTGCAAACACTATACGAAAATAACAATAATTCTAAAACAATAATTGCTTATGTCACAAATTAATGGACACATTTCCCAAATTATCGGTCCGGTAATCGACGTCTATTTCGATACCAAGGGACTGGATGCGGAAAAGGTGTTGCCTAAGATTCATGAAGCATTGTCTATCCAGCGTCCCAATGGCGACCAGCTTATTGTCGAGGTGCAGCAGCACATCGGCGAGGATACTGTACGCTGTGTGGCTATGGACAATACCGACGGACTGCAGCGTGGATTAGAGGCAAAGCCGCTGGGGTCGCCTATCACGATGCCTGCTGGTGAACAGATCAAAGGTCGTATGCTGAACGTGATTGGTCAGCCTATCGACGGTATGAAACAGCTCGACATGAAGGGCGCTTATCCCATTCATCGCGAAGCTCCGAAGTTTGAGGAACTGTCAACAACCAAGGAGGTGCTGTCAACAGGTATCAAGGTCATCGACCTGCTGGAGCCCTATCTGAAGGGTGGTAAGATTGGTCTGTTCGGTGGTGCCGGTGTAGGTAAGACGGTGCTCATCATGGAGCTCATCAACAACATTGCCAAGGGCCACAACGGCTTCTCGGTGTTCGCTGGTGTTGGTGAGCGTACGCGTGAGGGTAACGACCTGATTCGCGAGATGATTGAGAGCGGCGTTATCCGCTATGGCGAGAAGTTCAAGGAAGCTATGGCTGAGGGTAAATGGGACTTGAGTCTCGTTGATCCTGAGGAGTTGAAGAAATCGCAAGCCACCTTGGTATATGGTCAGATGAACGAGCCCCCCGGAGCACGTGCTTCTGTAGCCCTGTCAGGTCTGACGGTGGCTGAAGGTTTCCGTGACGGTGGTGGTAAGGATGGCGGTGCTGCCGATATCCTGTTCTTCATCGACAACATCTTCCGTTTCACACAGGCTGGTTCTGAGGTGTCTGCTCTGCTGGGCCGTATGCCGTCAGCCGTAGGTTATCAGCCCACGCTGGCTTCTGAGATGGGTACGATGCAGGAGAGAATCACCTCTACCAAATCTGGTTCTATTACCTCTGTACAAGCAGTTTATGTGCCTGCCGACGACTTGACCGACCCTGCACCTGCTACGACGTTCACCCACCTGGATGCTACGACCGTGTTGGATCGTAAGATTGCCGAGTTGGGTATCTATCCTGCCGTAGATCCGCTGGGATCAACATCACGTATTCTTGACCCATTAGTGGTTGGCAAGGCACACTACGACTGTGCCCAGCGCGTGAAAGAGATTCTGCAGCGCTACAAGGAGTTACAGGACATTATTGCCATTCTGGGTATGGACGAGCTCTCTGACGAGGATAAGTTGACTGTGAACCGTGCACGTCGTGTACAGCGTTTCCTGAGTCAGCCGTTCTCCGTGGCCGAGCAGTTTACGGGTCTGCCTGGTGTGATGGTTCCCATCGAGGATACTATCAAGGGCTTCAACGCTATCTTGGACGGCGAGGTTGACGACCTGCCTGAGCAGGCATTCCTCAACGTTGGTACTATCGAGGACGCCAAGGCCAAGGCTAAGAAGCTGTTGGAGGCTGCCAAGGGTTAAGCCTATACATTATTATATATAATAGGTATGTTGAAACTCAAGATAGTAACACCAGAAAGAGTCGAGTACGACGGACAAGTGGAGCAGGTGGTAGTACCTGGCACACAAGGCCAGTTCGAGATACTGACCAACCATGCGCCCATCATATCCACGCTCCAGAAAGGTACGGTAGTGTATGACGGCAACGAACTTCCGATATTGGGCGGATTCGTTGAGGTGCAGAAGAACGAAGTGTCACTCTGCGTTGAAAAGGCAGAATGATCTACGTTGCTGCAGTATGCCTGCTGACGCTGTTGGGAGTGGCTTACGTCAAGCTCTACGATGTGGTAAAAGCCCATCAGCCTGAGGCGCTACCAAGGTTCTACCTGATCATGACGGTCATCCGCATGATACTCGTAGTCTCGCTGGCAGGTATCTACGCACTACTTGCCGAGGACAGGCAAGACGTCATCCGCTTTGTTGCCATATATATGGTGATGTACTTAGTGATGATGGTCGTTACACTCTCTATGAGACACTAAAGAGTTAAGAAAATTAGAGTTAAGAATTATGATTATTATGAAACGACTGCTTTGTGTGGCACTCTTGTTCATGGCAATGATGCCGGCGATGAAGGCAGAAGACTTCTCGGCCAAGGAGGTGGTGCTTGAGCATATCAAGGACTCGCACGACTGGCACGTCACCGATCTGGGTGAGGGGAAGTCGCTGGTAATTCCCCTGCCCATCATTGTCCATAGCTCTACCGGTTGGCATGTTTTCTGCTCGTCAAAGTTCGAGCATCATGCCGATGCCAATGGGCTGCGTCAGGGACCCTATGGTCTGGCCATCGCTACTGAGGGCGACAATGCAGGCAAGATAGTAGAGAATGGCGAGCCCGTTCTCGACCTCTCGATTACGAAGACGGTAGCCGTCATGTTCATCAACGTGGCTATCCTGTTGTGCTGCATTCTTGGCAGCGCACGCTGGTATAAGAAGCGTCAGGCTTCCGATCCTGCTCCGGGTGGTTTCGTTGGCTTCGTCGAGATGCTGGTGATGTATGTGGTTGACGATATTATCAAACCAGGTGTAGGTAAGGGTTATGAGAAATATGTACCTTATCTGCTGACATGCTTCTTTTTTATCTTTACCTGCAACGTGATGGGGCTTATTCCGTTCCCTCCTGGCTCTGGTAACGTGACGGGTAACATTGCCGTTACCTTCTTCCTGGCACTCTGCACGTTTATCATCGTGCAGTTCTCGGGCAACAAGCACTACTGGAAGGATATCTTCTGGCCAGAGGTGCCAACATGGTTGAAAGCCCCTATACCTATTATTCCTGTGATAGAGTTTGTAGGAATTTTCACCAAACCTTTTGCACTGATGATTCGTCTTTTTGCCAACATGATGGCTGGACATGCTATTGCAGTGGCCATTACGTGTATCATCTTCCTCGTAGCCAGTCAGGCCGTTGCCGTACAGTTGTCTATGTCGGCTCTGTCGGTCATCATGAGCATCTTCATGATGTGTCTGGAGTGCCTGGTATGCTTCATTCAGGCAATGGTGTTCACCATGCTGTCAGCCGTATTTATCGGACTGGCACGCGTGGAACCGGCACATGAGTAAGAAGTGAATAATTAAAAGTGAAAAGTGAAAAATAGAATATTAACAAATTAATAACTTAAAAATTTAACAATTATGATTACAGCATTATTAGCAGCAGAAGGTGTTGCAAAGTTGGGCGCCGCAGTAGGCGCAGGTCTCGCAGCTATTGGCGCAGGTATTGGTATCGGTAAGATTGGCGGTCAGGCTATGGACGCTATGGCTCGTCAGCCAGAGGTGATGAACAAGTTGTTCACAAACATGATTGTGGCCGCCGCTCTGATTGAGGGTGTTGCTCTGTTTGCTGCCGTTATCGCATTCCTCTGCATCTAAGCACAGGTAAAAAGTAAAAGAGTAATAGGTTTTAAAAATTCAGCTTATGGATTTATTAATTCCGAGTACTGGTCTGTTGTTCTGGATGACTATCACGTTCCTCGTGGTATTCTTCCTCCTTTGGAAGTTTGGCTTCCCCGTCATCACAGGTATGGTGAAGGAGCGTCAGGCTTTCATCGATGAGTCGCTGAAGAAGGCTCATGAGGCAAACGAACGACTGGCCAACATTCAGAAAGAAGGTGAATCCATCTTGCAAGAGGCTCGTGAGAAGCAGGCTCAGATATTGAAAGAGGCTGCCGAGACACGCGATGCCATTGTAGAGCAAGCTCAGACGAAGGCAAGGAGTGAGGGAGCCCGACTGCTGGACGAGGCGAAAGCCGCCATCGAGCAGGAGAAGAAGGCTGCCATTGCCGATATCCGTCAGCAAGTGGCTACATTGAGCGTCGAGATAGCCGAGAAGGTTCTGAAGCAGAACCTGAAGGACGACAAGTCGCAGATGGATTTGATTGACCGTATGCTGAATGATGTTTCTGCTAATTAATGATTAATTATCAATTATCAATTGTCAATTATCAATTAATTTAAGCGTATGGATATAGGAGTAATATCGATGAGATATGCGAGGGCGCTCTTGAAGAGTGCTACCGACCAGAAGCTGGAAGACGCTGTCTATCAGGAAATGATGACGGTGGCTAAGAGCTATCTGGACGTGCCCGCATTACGCCATACGATAGACAATCCCATGCTTTCGAAAGACCAGAAGGAGGCGTTGCTCATTGTTGCTGCAGGCGAAAAACCCTGCCAGTTGACGAAGGCATTCATCGCCCTTGTCTTGAAGGAAGATCGTGAGAACGTGATGCAATTCATGGCCAACTCGTACATCACGCTTTACCGCAAGCAGAAGAACGTCATTCGTGGCAAACTCATCACCGCTGCCCGCGTATCGGCTCAGACCGAGCAGAAGATGCGTCAGATGGTGGAGAGTAAGACTAATGGTACTGTGGAGTTTGAGACAGAGGTGAACCCCGACATCATCGGCGGTTTCATCCTCGAATACGACACCTTCCGCATGGATGCAAGTGTCAAGTCGAAGCTCAACAACATTCTTAACACCCTAAAAAAGTAAATAAACAATGTCAGATAAGATTAAACCAAGCGAAGTATCCCAAGTGCTGCTCGAACAGCTGAAAGGCATTCAGAATGCCGAACAGTTTGACGAGGTAGGTACCGTACTCACCGTCAGCGATGGTGTGGCTCGTATCTACGGACTCCGCAATGCCGAAGCCAACGAGTTGCTGGAATTCGAGAACGGCACGATGGCTATCGTGATGAACTTGGAGGAAGACAACGTCGGTTGTGTGCTTCTGGGTACCACATCAGGCATCAAGGAGGGTATGGTGGTGAAGCGCACCAAGCGCATTGCCTCTATCCGCGTCAACGACAATATGCTGGGCCGCGTCATCAATCCATTAGGACAAGCAGTCGACGGTATGGGCGATATCGACCTGAAGGATGCTTTCGAAATGCCATTGGACCGTAAGGCCCCAGGCGTTATCTATCGTCAGCCCGTGAAGGAACCCCTACAGACAGGTTTGAAGGCTGTCGACTCGATGATTCCCATCGGTCGTGGTCAGCGCGAGTTGATTATCGGTGACCGTCAGACAGGTAAGACCGCCATTGCTGTCGACACCATCATCAACCAGAAGAGTTTCTATGAGGCTGGCAAGCCCGTCTATTGTATTTATGTCGCTATCGGTCAGAAGGCCTCGACTGTTGCCACGCTCGTTCAGACGTTGAAGGAGCACGGCGCCATGCCTTACACCATCGTGGTGGCCGCTACCGCTGCCGATCCTGCTGCTATGCAGTATTATGCACCATTTGCAGGGGCTGCCATCGGTGAGTATTTCCGCGACCGTGGCTTCCCCGCATTGGTCGTTTACGACGACCTGTCGAAGCAGGCTGTGGCCTACCGTGAGGTGTCGCTGATTCTGCGTCGTCCTTCCGGACGTGAGGCTTATCCTGGTGACGTGTTCTATCTGCACTCTCGTCTCCTTGAGCGTGCCGCTAAGATTAACGAACAGCAGGAGGTGGCCGAGCAGATGAACGACCTGCCCGCCTGCATGAAGGGACACGTCAAGGGTGGTGGTTCGCTGACCGCTCTGCCTATCATCGAGACGCAGGCTGGTGACGTGTCGGCATACATTCCCACGAATGTGATTTCTATTACCGACGGACAGATATTCTTGGAGAGCGACCTCTTCAACCAGGGCTTCCGTCCTGCCATCAATGTCGGTATCTCGGTATCCCGTGTGGGTGGTTCGGCACAGATTAAGTCAATGAAGAAAGTGGCTGGTACCTTGAAGATTGACCAGGCACAATATCGTGAGTTGGAGGCCTTCTCTAAGTTCTCTTCTGATATGGATGCCGTGACAGCCATGACGCTGGACCGTGGTCGTAAGAACAACCAGCTGCTGATTCAGCCGCAGTATAGCCCCATGCCCGTTGGCGAGCAGGTGGCCATTCTCTATTGCGGTGTCCACGGCTTGATGCGTGAGGTGCCCATCGATAAGGTACGTGAGTGTCAGAACCAGTTCCTCGACAAGTTGCGCACATCGGCTCCTGAGGTCATTGAAACGCTGGCAGCAGGTAAGATTGACGATGCAACCACTCAGAAGATTGAGGCTGTCATGGCCGATATCGCAGGAACCTATAAAGCATGATAGCCTATGCCGTCATTAAAAGAGATTAAAGGACGTATTGCTTCAGTCAACTCGACGCGCAAGATTACGAGTGCCATGAAGATGGTGGCTTCGTCGAAGCTGCACCATGCTCAGGTGGCCATTCAGAACATGTTGCCCTACGAGACCATGCTGGAGCACATCCTCAAGTCGTTCTTGGCGGCCGAGGCCGAGGCACAGACTATCTACGATCAGGAGCGTCCTGTGAAGCGTGTCGCTTTGGTGGTGTTTTCGAGTAATTCGTCGCTCTGTGGCGGTTTCAATGCCAACGTCATCAAGATGATGCAGCGCACGGTTGATGCCTATACTGAAGAGTTAGGGCAGGGTAGTGTCGAGATTTATCCCATCGGTCGAAAGGTGGCCGAAAAAGCACGCAAACTTGGTTACACCTGCTATGGCGACTATGCATCTCTGGTCGATCATCCCCATGTTCACCAATGTATCGAGATTGCCATGGAGTTAGGCGAAAAGTTTGCCAAGGGCGAGATTGACCGCGTGGAACTCATCTATCACCACTTCAAGTCGGCAGGCTCACAAGTGCTGACCAACAAGCAGTTCCTGCCTATCGACATAGAGAGTGAACTCGAACGTGACCATGAGCGCGACTTGACTTCTAATATTGCCACTAAGAAAGCGCAGGATTATCTGAAGAAAAATCGTCGTAAAAACGTTGAACGTCAGGAGGGCGAGGCTGTGCCCTTGAACGATAACTTCATCGTCGAACCGGACATGAATACTGTGCTCTCTCAGTTGATTCCGAAGATGGGGCACCTGATGCTCTATACAGCTCTGCTTGATAGCGTGGCTTCTGAACATGCTGCTCGTATGGTGGCTATGCAGACGGCTACGGATAATGCAGATGAACTATTGCGCCAACTGAACCTACAGTATAACAAGTCACGTCAGCAGGCAATTACCTCTGAACTGCTCGACATTGTAGGAGGTAGTGTCAACAATTAGCGATGTGATATTTTTGCTGATTCCAATTTAATAATCACCCCTGTTCAATTAGAACGGGGGTGTTTTTTGAGTATGCAATCATCTGCAACCTTTATGTACATCACATAACACATACATTGTAACAAAGTACACACCAATGGACGGTTTTCCCAATTTTATTTGGTGTTTTTCTGTGTTTTTACAGAAAAATTTGTATCTTTGCAGCGGATAGTGACTAAAAGTCATAAAACATAGATATCATCCGATAGAAACAATAAGAATAAAAACATAATAATTATGGCTGCAATAAAGATATTAAGCGTTGACGACGAGGCTCCCTTGGAGTTGCTGATGAAACAGTACTTCAGGCGCAAGATCCGCAATGGTGAGTATGAGTTCTTCTTTGCTCACAATGGCTTGGAGGCCCTCTCCATCCTGTATAACAACCCAGACATTGAGATTGTCCTCTCGGACATTAATATGCCTGAGATGGACGGCCTTACCCTTTTGGCCAAAGTAAACGAGATGCGCAATCCTGCACTGCGCGTCATTATGGTAAGTGCATACGGTGACATGAAGAACATCCGTGAAGCGATGAACAATGGTGCTTTCGACTTCGCTACGAAACCCATAGACATGGATGACCTGAGTCTGACGATTGAGAAGGCTATTGCACAGATAAACTATGTCCATGAGTCAATGAAGGAACATGCACAGTTGGAGTCACTGAAAAATGACCTGACCACAGCCCGCGATATCCAGCAGTATATCCTGCCACGCGTGTTCCCGCCATTTCCTGAATACACCGACAAAGTGGATATCTACGCCTCGATGGAGGCTGCCAAGGATATAGGAGGCGATTTCTACGACTTTTTCCGTATCGATGACGACCATATCGCACTGGTGATAGCCGATGTTTGTGGCAAAGGTATTCCCGCTGCGCTGTTCATGGCTGTCAGTCGTACTATTATCCGTTCAAAAGGTATGCAAGGGTGTAGTGCCGAGACGTGTATGACGGAGTCTAACCATCTGTTGGCAGCCTATTCCATCGATAATATGTTTGTCACCGTGTTTTATGCTATCTACAACGTCAAGACCGGTTTCATCAGCTACAGCAATGCCGGTCACAATCCTCCACTCTTGGTAAGGCAGGACGGCAGCGTTAGCGAACTGCCTGTTATGGAGAATACCATTGTGGGCGTGATAGATAACATTGAATATCAGAAGGACACCCTTCAACTGGAACAAGGCGACACGTTGTTCATGTTTACTGACGGCGTGACCGAAGCCACAGATGCAGCATACAATGAGTTCGGTGTTGAGCGTCTGGGCGATATTCTCAGTCAACATTCGCATAGTAACTGCCAGCAGATTGTCGAAGCAGTCAAGAAAGGTGTCAAAGACTTTGTAGGTGAGACAGAACAAAGTGATGACATCACGATGTTAGTTGTTAAAAGACTATAAGATGAACAGGCAGGAGGTTATCATATGCGTAATGGGAGTTTTATTGCTGTCAACGATGGCAATAGGACTTTATACAAATCATGCTAACCGTGAACGTATCAACGAATTGGAATCTCAACTTAATGTACTGCGCGCACAAGAGAAGCGTTCGGCGGTCGACCGCCGTGTGAGCAAACAGATGGAACAGATAGCATACGGACAGCAGGCCCTCTCAGAGGAACGCAGTCAAGAAGCTATCCACCAGTCAGAGATTGCCAAAAAAATGACAATCCTGTCAGAAGCAGAACGTAAGAAGGCCATCGAAGCGCAGGGTACAGCAGAAAAAGCGGCTGCTGAGGCTATGGCTGCCTACCAGATGGAAGAACAACAGCGCAATGAAGCTGACAGGCAGCGCCGTCAGGCAGAACATGCCAAGCTGGTTGCCGACACGTTGAACTATATCTCGTTAGGACGTACCCTCGGCGCACAGTCTTACTCCATTTATCAGACCGGAGAAACAGAACTTGGCAATATGCTGGCCTACGCATCCTACCTCTACACCAAAGACTATGGTGGCGACCTCTACACACCCTCGGTGTTCCAGGCTCTGACACAGTCGGCAGACAGCCGCCGCAGCTGGAGCAGTCATAAAGGCAGCATTTCCTGCATCAATATTTCACCGAAAAGTGGAAATCTGCTGACTGTAAGCACATATGGTGAGCTATTCTCACACAGTATACATGACAACAGGATGAAGACGGATCGTTTAATAAACGACCGCCAATACTGTTTCCGAGATGTGTATGCTTCCAAGAGTGGCAAATGCTATGCTATCAGCAGTACTGGTCACTTGGTGATTGTCGATGGAAGCAGCTCCCGAGTCATGATTGTTGAGAAAATTGACAAACCATTTAGTCTGCAGGACATGAACGATGGGAAACAACTGCTTGTCATTGGCGAGAATAGCGTGGCACTTCTCGACATAAACACCGACAGAATCCTCGGTACGCGTCGTCTGCCATTCCGTATTATGTATAGTAGCCGACGTGACTATTGCCCCCTGCTCTTCGACAATCGTGGCGGTATGCACTTGGTTAAAAGCCTTGCCGACATTACTAACGAGAGAACGGGACTTGAAGGACAAGTTACAGCCTTTGCCAGCAGCAAGAATGAGCATCTTGCCGCATACGGTATGTACGACGGTACCATCTGGCTGATAAATAGCAGTGGCAAAAAAAATAAGCTTGTAGGGCACCTCTCACAGGTGACAAAGCTTAAGTTTAACGGCAAACGTCTATACTCTTCCAGCTACGATGGTAAACTGCTTTTCTGGATGACCAACGACCAGCAGATAAAGCCCATCACACTATTCCAGTCGAGCAGCTGGCTTACCGATTTTGTATTCAGTACCGACAAAGACTACATTTGGACGGGTGAGCAAAACGGCACCGTTAATGAATATCTTATCTCTCTGCCTAAGATAGCCAATCGCCTGAGTCAGAAAGTGAAACGCGACTTCACGCAGGAGGAATGGAAATACTATGTGGGAAAAGGCATACCCTTTAGGAAGTTGAAAGAATAAAGAATTGAAGGTTTTAAATAAGGCAAACATGAAGAGAAGTTTAAAAGGGTTTGTGAGGAGAAAAGGGCTGTGTACATGTTTACGCGCAGCATTATTATCCTTTTCTATTCTTCAATTCTTTTATTTTACTGCACCTGCAGCAGCTCAGGGACTTCCGCTTATCCGCAATTTCACAGTGGCAGAATATGGCGGGCACAACCGTTGCTACGACATAGAGACCGACGAGGACGGCACGGTGTATGTTGCCAATTTCGAAGGACTGCTCTACTACGACCGTGTCCGGTGGCGCATCATTTACACTCCTGACATCAGTCGTGTTACTGTCGTATATCGTGACAGTAAGAACACAGTGTGGGTCGGTGGCTTCAATTTCTTTGCCCGTTTACAGCGGTGCGGCAATGGTGAACTCGTGATGCAGCAGATAGGGAAAGGCGTGTTTGAAGGTGAAGTTATGGAGATTTTTGAGGATGCCGGAACTTTGCAGTTTATAGCCAGTGATAATAAAATTTATCAGGTGAAAGGAGGAAAAGGCGAAGAATTGCCCACTGTCTCGCTGTACAAACGTATCAACGCCAATTTCAAGCCTGGTATAGAGTCAGAAATTGTGTCGCTGGAGGCCGTGAAATCCAATGCTGGAAATCCCGTTCTGGACAATATTACCCAAAAAGAGCAGTTGGATGGTGGACTTCAGGTGATGGTGAAGAAAAATAGCGGACTGATTGTTGCCGATAATTTAGGACGCGAACTCTACACTATTACTGAAGACGACGGTCTGTGCTCCAATCAGGTGTCCTACATAGCCTACGATCATCATGGTTTACTATGGGGCGCTACCGTTCATGGTATTTTTGCCATAGAAATACCCTCGGTCTATAGTTACATTTTGAACAAGGACGGACTCTCAGGAGAGATTCACTCCATTACCGCTTTTGATGGAAAGATATACGCAGGTGGCACCAACGGTCTCTACTGTATCAGTGCACGAAAACTACATCGTATTCCAGACATCACTAATATCTGCTGGACATTGTGCCATCAGAATGGTTATTTGCTCGCTGCGACCTCAAGTGGCATTTTCAGAATAGCTTCTAATGGCAGCGTGAGCCGGATTACAGACAATTCGACTACGGCTATGCTGGTAGATGATGATAAGGTGTATGCCGGTGAGCCTGATGGTGTGTGGCTTTACCAGTCAGACTTTCGGCAGCGGACAAAGGTCAGCAGCCTACAGTTAGTAATGAATATTCAAAAGTATGCTAAAGGTAATGTCTTCCTGCAGAACGTTCATGGCAAGACCGAAGGCAGGAATCCCGGTAAGACAAAAGAACCAGTTGCAGAGTTGCCTGGCTACCTGATGAAACCGCTTAGTGACATTGAGATAAAGGCTCAGTACCGATATGGCAACCAATTGTGGATAGGTGGTGATGAAGTGCTTGCCGTCATAGAAGCCGACAAGATGCAACTTGCCAGACTTTCCGACTGTCGGTCACTGCGTTTCCGCAGTATTACGATGGGCAGTGACAGTGTGCTTTGGGGCGGTTATGGAACGATGCCCAAGACGCTTCCGAAGTTAAACAGTGATGAGAGAAACCTGCATTTCTACTATGCACTCGACTATACACCACTTTCTGGCAAGACGCAGTATCGTTACAGGCTGAATAACAGTCAATGGAGTACGTGGACTGAGAAGCAGGACGTGGAGTTCTTGAACCTGCCGTCTGGCTCTTATAACCTCAGCGTTCAAGCCCGGTTAGCCAACGGCGAACTGTCGGATGTGACTTCTATTGAGTTCAGCATCGCCTATCCGTTGCTGATGCGCTGGTATATGTATTTGATCTATGTTGTCATTCTTGCCTATATCGTCTGGTTGCTTTTCCGCTATCGTCTGAAGAGACTTCAAAGGGACAAGATTAAACTGGAGCAAATCGTTGAAGAACGTACAGCCGACCTCCGCAATGCCCAGCATGAACTGATTCGCCAAGAGAAGATGGCCTCAGTGGGTAAACTGACAGAGGGACTCATTGACCGCATTCTGAACCCGATGAACTATATCATCAACTTCTCGAAGATGTCTAACGACCTGCTGAGAGACCTGAAAGAGAACATTGACAACAATAAAGAACATATCGACTCTGATGACTATGAGGACACTTTAGATGTGCTCGACATGCTGACAGAGAACCTTCAGAATGTTGATAAGTATGGACAAAACACTACCCGTACACTGAAGGCAATGGAAGAAATGCTGAAAGACCGCACGGGAGGCTATGTTGACATGGACTTGCTGCCTGTGCTCCGACAGAATGAGAAGATGCTAGCCAACTACTACGCCAAGGAGATTGAGCAGTATCATATCCACATCTCATTTTATCTGCCTGACGGTGCGATGCCGCTGCATGGGAATCCCGACATGCTCAGCAAGACCATGATGAGTCTGCTGGGCAATGCAGTGTATGCTGTAGTGAAAAAGGCACAGAAACAACAACAATACAATCCGGAAATATCTCTCACTGCTACAGTAACAGACGGACAATATATTCTGAAGGTCCGCGATAACGGTGTCGGCATTGAAGAGAAAATTCTCGGAAAAATATTCGACCCCTTCTTCACTACCAAGACCACCGAAGAGGCAGCAGGTGTAGGCCTATACCTGAGTCGCGAAATCATACAGAATCATGGCGGAGACATGAGTGCCGTATCTACTAAGGACGATTATACAGAGTTTACAATTACGTTATCAAACAATCAAACGATATGACAGAGATTGACCAATTAAAAAAGCAATTGCAGCAACAAGAGAAACTGGCTTCGCTTGGTATGCTCAGTGCTGGTATTGCCCATGAGATTCAGAATCCCCTGAATTTTGTCATCAACTTCTCGAAGATGTCCGACAAGCTCCTCAGCGATCTGACGGCTATAGTGGAAGATAATGCCGAACTGTTGTCAGAAGAAGATCGTGAAGACCTCATGGACATTGTGGATGGTCTCAAGGCAAACATGGAGCAGATTGCTGAAAATGGTAACCGTGCTGTAAGCATCATACAGAGCATACTGCTCATATCGCGCGGTAAGGAGAACGAACGCATACCTGCTGATGTATGTCAAATAGTGAAAGAATATGTGCGTCTGTCGTATCATGCGATGCGAGCCAACTATCATGGCTTCAATGTCACCCTGCGCGAAAACTATCAGGAAGGCATACCGCACCTGTTAGTGATACCGCAGGACTTGAGCCGCGCTGTGCTGAACGTGATGAACAATGCCTGCTATGCCGTCTGGCAGAAATCTCAAACAGCCGCAGCGGACTACGCACCCGAGATCAGCATCAGCGTTGCAGTCAATGATAAAAGTCTTGTTATCAGCATTGCCGACAATGGCGAGGGCATGAACGATGAGGTGAAGCAACGCCTTTTTGAAAACTTCTTTACTACCAAGCCCATCGGACATGGAACTGGTCTGGGCATGAGCATCACTCGTGACATTATCGAAAATAAACATAGTGGCAAGGTAACCTTTACTTCGACTTTAGGTAAGGGCACCACATTCACCTTTACAATACCCGTGATGAAATGAGAAAGACAGTCTTCATATTATTTCTGACTCTTTGCACCTGTCTGGTCAGTGCTCAGGATACGTCGCAAAGCGAGACCCGCATGCGTGAGATACTTGCTCAGGCTGAAAGCGACTATCGCATCGGGCGTATAGAACAGGCACGCGACGCGCTGTTACAAGACCTTAAGGACTTTCACGGCAATCTGCGTCAGAACGCACTCCGTCTCATCGCTCTCAGTTATCTGGCCCGCTTCGATACGGAGCATACTCAGCAGTACGCCACGCTGATGCTTCAGGAGAATCCTTACTACAGTCCTGGTGCCAGCGACCCTGCCACCTTTGTCGAGATGGTGAACAGCATCAAAGCTGGCTTGACTGCCACCATCACCACCGCCTCCAGTCAGGCAGAGACGCTGGCAGAGGTTCCGGTCCCCACGACTCTCATTACAGAACAGATGATAGTCGATTGTGGCGGACGCAATCTGCAGGAAGTATTGGCTGCCTATGTACCAGGCATGAACATCATCGATTGCGATGACGATATCAACATTGCCATGCGTGGCATCTACAGCAACACACAAGAGAAGATACTCATCATGCTCAACGGTCACCGCCTGAATAGCCACTGCACCAATACTGCAGCTCCCGACTTCAGTATCTCGCTTGAGAAAATCAAGCAGATAGAAGTGCTTCGCGGTCCCGCATCGTCGCTTTATGGCGGTGTGGCACTGACTGCCGTGGTGAACATCATTACGAAGCAGGGTGCCGATGTTGACGGACTGTATGTCCGAGCAGGTGCTGGCAATTATGGACAGGTGAGATTCGATGGCATTTTCGGCAAGCGCTTCTTCGATCTTGACATGCTGGTCTGGGGCAGTTTCTATCGCAGTAGTGGTGAGCGTCGCAATGTCGTTGGCGAACGCCAGGGCGAAAGTCCGTTCGACATGCCCGTCGATGAAATCCGCTTGGGACGCATCGGCAAACAGCCTACCTACGATTTTGGCATGCAACTCAGCTACAGAGGTCTGCGCTTTCTCTACGATACCCATTTCTCGCAGGTTGTAGCTCCATTCACTATGATGTCATTAGCATTGAGCTACGACCACGACCGCTATCGTACCTACAACGGTTTACTGCCAGGCTTCAGCACTTCCTCGCGCCATGTTGACCTGAGTTATCAGGGGACTTTAGGCAAACTGCAGTGGAAGGTTTCAGCTACCTACGACAAGTCTGACCTGACGCGCTATCAGGTCATCAACGACTGGACCATGCCTACGTTGGGCCCGATGATCGGTCTGCCCGACAATTTCTCTGAGATGTTTGCCAAATATGGCGGCATCTCGCGCTACGTGAACGGTCAGGAGCAGGACTATGGCGTTCAACTGAAAGGCAACTACGGTTATACTTTGGGCGAAGACCATAAGGGTAACATCGGTTTTGGTGTCGAGTTAGGCCATTTCCAGCTCGACGACCTCCGCTACCAGATAGGCTATGACTTCGAACAGACCTTCAATGAAGACCCTATGCTGCGAAATGCGGGAATGGGCAGCGAGAACAGCGGCAACGCCTACTTGCAACTGAAGCACCAGTGGCGTTCGCTCATTCTGAATGCGGGCCTGCGTTATGACTATAAGAAACGCTATGACGACTCACGCGTCAATGAACTCTCGCCGCGTGTGGCGCTCATTCTGTTGCGTCCCAAGTGGAGCGTCCGCCTCAGCTACTCAAAATCGTTTGTCGATGCGCCCTACATCTATCGCAAGGCTAATCTGCTATCGACGCTGATGAGCGGTGAGCCCGAAAGTGAGGCCAGTACGCTGTCGCCAGAGCGCGTCCATTCGCTGCAATTGTCGTTTGCCGGCACCAACTGGGTGCGTGGACTGAATTTTGAGATAAACGGTTTCTATAACCGTGCCAACGACCTGATAATGACTCACATCATCAACTACGACAACGTCAGCAAAAACCAGACGTGCGGTGTGGAACTGATGGCCAGCTATGAGCCGTCACGTAGTCTGTCGGCACACCTCAACCTCACTTGGATCAATACCTTCAAGTCGAACATGATGGGAATCACGCTGCCTGAACAAGCAAAGGATTTCTTCTCGCCCGACATTGACGACAACAACAACACGCCGGCCCTGCGTGGCAATCTTGTTGTAGGATGGCAGGCTACTAAGCAGCTCCGCCTTCATGGTCATCTGCTGTTCGAGAGTCTTCAGACTAGCTATAACACTGACCTTGTGCAACTGATTCATACCAACAACTACCTCGAGATGGCCACTTATTATTACGCACAAGGCGACGTAGAACAGGCAGAAGTCTACGGTCAAATGGCACTTGATGCCATACAGCACGTCATCATGCGGAAGGAAATGCCGGCACGTGCCATCGTCAACTTAGGCGGACAATATCAGATTGGCCCCGTTAGTTTAGGTCTTGATATTTATAATCTGCTTGGAACAAAATACTACCGCAGCGGCATGAATACCAATCTCATACCACAGCAGGGGCTCTGGTTCATGGGCACTGTCGGCATTCGGTTATGAACCTCCTCAGCTGATAGCATAAAAAAAGTGACACTCTGTTATGAAGTGTCACTTTTTTAATTTGATTTATAGCTTGGCTAACTCAGCAGCCATTTCCTGTTGCAACTCTTTAGCCTTCTGGGCAGCCATCTCGGCAAAGTCATCGCCGTTCGAAGCGTAAATGATGCCGCGACTTGAGTTAACCAGCAGACCGCAATCCTTTATCATGCCATATTTGCACACTTCCTGCAGCGAACCGCCCTGTGCACCAACACCTGGCACTAAGAGGAAGTGATTGGGTGCAACCTTGCGGATGTCCTCGAACATTTGCCCCTGCGTAGCACCTACAACATACATCATGTTCTCGTCGTTGCCCCACTGCTGGCTCTGCTTCAGCACCTTTTCAAAGAGACGCACGCCGTCTTTGTCTTCGGTCAGCTGGAAGTCGTGCGAACCTTTATTCGATGTAAGTGCCAACAGAATCACCCATTTGTCCTTGTAGCCGAGGAAAGGTGTCACTGAGTCTTCGCCCATGTAGGGGGCAACAGTCAGGGCATCGACATCGTAGCTCTCGAAGAAAGTCTTGGCATACATCTTCGACGTGTTGCCGATGTCGCCGCGCTTAGCATCGGCAATGATAAAGTGATTGGGGTAGTTCTCCTTTAGATACTCGATAGTGCCTTCGAAGGCGGCGATACCCTCCATGCCGTAAGCCTCGTAGAAGGCCAGGTTGGGTTTGTAGGCCACGCAGTAGGGTGCTGTAGCATCGATGATGCGCGTGTTGAACTCCAGCAGGGTGCCAAACGTGTATTCTTCCTCTTCGTACTCCTTCTTGACTTGCTTCTGTACTGATTGAGGAATCTTGTCGAGGTCAGTGTCAAGACCTACGCAGAGAAACGACTGCTTCTCGCGGATTTGTTGTATCAGTTGTTGTCTATTCATCTATTTTACTCTTTTAATTAATTTACTTATGGAACGAAATATAAACTCTGAGGCAATATAGGTTGCTATCCAGACACAGACCCAAACTAAAACGTTTTTATCTCCGAATTCATCGGCAATGAATACGGCAGGAACTATCGACAGGATGTCTGGCCAATTATCCTTGACATGTTGCCATGTCCACTCATTCTTGATATCTTTCCAAAATCCCATATATTATATATTACAATTCTGTTTCTTTCATACGCTCGGCATTCTCGGCAACAATCAGTGCATCAATCATGGGTTGTATGTCACCACCAAGGAATCCCTGCAGGTCGTGGGTTGTATACCCAATTCGGTGGTCGGTGACACGTCCTTGGGGGAAATTGTAGGTGCGAATCTTGGCCGAACGGTCACCCGTTGAAACAAGGCTCTTGCGACGGCTGGCAATATCGTCCATATACTTCTGATGCTCCTTATCATATATAAAGGTATAAAGGCGCGAGAGGGCACGCTCCTTGTTCTTGGGCTGGTCGCGCGTCTCAGTACACTCAATCAGTATCTCTTCCGTTTCGCCCGTATTGGGGTTCTTCCACATATAACGCAGACGAACGCCCGATTCCACCTTGTTCACGTTCTGACCACCAGCACCACTGGAGCGGAAAGTATCCCATTTGATTTCTCCCTCGTTCACGTGTACCTCGAACTTATCTGCTTCAGGCAGTACAGCCACTGTTGCTGCCGATGTGTGCATACGTCCCTGCGTCTCGGTGGCAGGCACACGCTGTACACGATGTACGCCCGACTCGTATTTTAAGGTACCATACACATCGGCACCAGAAACGGCAAAGTCTATCTCCTTGAAACCGCCGACGGCACCCTCTGAGACGCTGGTAATACTAAGCTGCCAACCCTTTGAGTCGCAGTAGCTCTTATACATCTTGAATAAGTCGCCGGCAAACAGTGCAGCCTCATCGCCACCCGTACCGGCACGAATCTCCATCTGTACGTTCTTGGCATCCTCGGGGTCCTTTGGAATCAGCGCAATCTTGATTTCCTCCTCCAGCTTGGGCTGCAAGGCCTCGTTCTCAGCCAGTTCCTCACGAGCCATCTCTTTCATCTCGGGGTCGCTCTCGTTAGCCAGAATATCCTTGGCTTCTGCGATGCTGTTCAGACAGGCGATATACCGTTTGCGGGCATCCATGATGTCGCCCAAGTCCTTGTACTCCTTAGTGAGTTTCACAAAACGGTTTTGGTCGGCAATCACGTCGGGGTCGGTAATCAGTGTCGATACCTCTTCGAAGCGAGCCTCCAGGCCGTCAAGTTTTTGTAAAATGCTGTTATTCTCCATACTATCTTTAGCAAAGAGAGCTATTTGTTTCGTCTCTAAAGTTTTGCAAAGGTAGACAATTTAAATGAAAAACACAGGAAGAACTATACATTATTATATATTATTAAGAGAAAAACCATCGTTTTTCAAATTAAAATAGTACCTTTGCAACGTCAAAGAATGAGGACGGAAAAGAACCGGCATATTACAAGAAACTACTTATACATATTAGATATGAAAAGACTTTATTTATTATCAGCATTACTGCTGTTTGCAGTATGCTCTTTTAGCAATAATAAGTTTACCGAGAACTTCGAGAGCGGTCTGCCCACATCGGCACCATCAAATGAGACTGTAGTATCATTGGCTTCTGGCCAGTGGAAGATAAAAGGCGTCTGCGGAAAGTCTGATAACAGTAGTCTGCGCCTCTCCATGAACAGCAATGGCTATGCCATCACCCCCATCCTTTGTCAGCCCGACAAAGTCACCTTCAGCCATCGTGCCTCGGGCAGCGGAAAGAAACTCAAGGTAGAGAAGTCAACTGACAACGGACAGACATGGCAAGAGATAGGCACTGCCACCGTTTCGTCGTCGACACCCTATGGCTCCAGCACCTTCAAGTGCAACTCGCAGGAGACGGACACCGAGGTACTCATCCGCTTCACTTGTATGAGCTCTACCATTTATATCGACGACATCACAATAACGCTGAACAGCGTCAGCCAGGAGCAACCGGAAATTGACGACCCCACATATATCACTGAAGGTGCATGGGTTCCCACCAAGCCGTTCCCAACAGCCGTGAAGGAGGTTTACATCGCTCCCGACGGAGACCCCAACGGCGACGGTTCCTTTGAGCGTCCATGGAACGATCTTCAGACCGCCATCAATGCTGCTACTCCCGGCACACATATCATCTGCCGCGGCGGCACGTACTATCCGCGTAAACAAAACGACGGCAAATATACCGTGCGCATTAAGAACAGCGGCACGGAAGATGCCCCCATCATCATACGGGCCTACGAAGGTGAGAAGCCCGTCTTTGATTTTGTGAACCAACTGTACGACCAGATGGTAGGCGACCGCGGCATACTCATCACTGGCAACTATTGGTGGCTCTTCGGCCTGCACATCACCCACGCCGCCGACAACGGCATCAAGCTGGAGGGATCACACAACCGCATAGAGCGCTGCGAGTTCTCGTATAATCTCGATACAGGCCTGCAGCTCGGCTTCGGGCATAAGTTCAGCGACACCTTCCCCAACGTTTCGCAGAATGATGGTACCTACTGTGCCTACAACGATATTATTGACTGCGACTCGCACCACAACTGCGACTATGACACTAACTATGGATCGGATGCTGATGGATTTGCCTGCAAGATGCACAACGGCAAGGGCAATCGCTTCATCCGCTGCCGCGCCTGGCACAATAGCGACGATGGTTGGGATCTCTTCGAGACCGACTTCGACGTTGTGTTGGCCGAGTGCTGGCAGTGGGAGTCGGGCAAGGCCGCAGACCATACGTGGGTAAAGGACTACATCAGCAAATCGGGCAATATGTCGTTCTCTGGCAATGGCAACGGCATCAAGCTCGGCGGCAACGGCACAGGTGGCTCGTCGAAGGGTGTACACTATGCCTTCAACTGCATAGCCTTCGGCAACAACAGCAGCACGTCGGTGAAAGGCTTCGACTGCAACAACCACAAGGACGGTCATGTGCTCGTGGGCTGTCTGGCCTTCAACAATAGCTACGACTATATGTTCGAGAGCGGAGGTTCTGACGCCAACACCAAGTATTACAACAATGTGTGTCTTGGTCGACAGGAAATCTGCGTAGGCCACGATGACTATAATGCTATTGCTGTAGAGATGTCGAAGAATGGCTGGACCAACCATCTCGTCACCAGTGTAAGTCAGGACGACTACCTCTCGCTTGATGAGGATGAGGCCATGAAGCCACGCGACATCTATGGCGGATTACCCCGTAAGTTCGGGCGCTTGGTTTACGACAGCAATATGATTGACGCCGGAGATACCACGTTCGAAGAGTCACTGGAGGTATGGCAGCAGCTGGTAAGCGACTTCCCCTTCCTGCAGCGTGCCGTCAAAGGCAATGCCCGTGACATTGGTCCTTACGAGGCTTCATACGACACCTCATCCGCCATCGTCATAACCACAGTCAAGGCTTCCCCTGCTGACGCTAAGTGTAAAAAGGCAATACACAATGCTCGCATCGTTATAAAGAAAGACGGTCACTACTATAATATCCAAGGGCAAAAGATTACACCGTAATCAGGATTCAGCGTCGGCCTCACACGGGAACAGTCCCCCTGTGCGTACATTCATCAATTAAGGCCCCAAGATACCATTTTCTCCCTAAGTACTTTTCACGTGCAATCCAGTTAGCGTGCAATATTTCCTAAGGTACTTTTCAATTCTCTCATCCTTTCACCTTCTCATACCAATCTCCACTCTTCACAAATCTTAGCCTCAGCATTGCTTCAATACTCCTACTATTCTTGTCCGCTAAAAGTGTGAACCATAGGTAAACACTATTCAGATTAAAATGATGTCGAATAATTTGGAAGATTGCGAAATTGTTCTTATCTTTGCAGAAACAAAAATGTTATGAGCAATGACATTCTTGAATCAGTTTCACAAATTAACAAATAAATATGACGAAGGCCGATATGCCAATGGAACATACCTCGTATGGGATGTCGTTCCTCGCAATGTTCTGGTAGATGCCGATGGCGATATGTACGTGGTAGATGCGGAGATAAAAGGGTTATAACAAACCATAAATTTAAAAACTCCCACGGCAGTCGCGGGAGTAGAACTTCGGCTTAAAAGCCTTGTTGTGAAAAGTCTTTCACTTGTATCTGGGTGCAAAGTTAAGAATAAAAAACGATAAGACCAAATATACTGCTAAGAAAATGAAGGAAAAAGTTGTTGGAATCGATTTAGGAACAGGTTCGCTGGGTATACTTCTCAGAAATTTGGAACTTGGTGACAATATCATCGACCAGTTGGAATGGTTCTCTGTGACAACATTTGACTCAGGTACAGGTATGAGTCAGACTGGAGAGTACACGCTGGCTTCAGAACGTAGATCACACGTACAAAGCCGACGCTTAAAGGAACACAGCAGATATAAGAGGTGGGCCACGTTGGCTCTTCTGATTGAAAATGATTTGTGTCCGATGAATCCGGATTCGCTTGAGAAATGGCGTGTCTATGACAAGACCAGAAACCTGAAACGCGAATATCCAGTAGACGATCTGCCCTTCAATCAATGGATCAAGTTGGATTTCAATGGCGATGGTATTCCTGATTATACAAGCCCATTCCAATTGAGGCGTGAATTGGTTGAAAAGCAACTTGACTTCTCTCAGCCAGAGAACAGATACAGGCTTGGAAGAGCCATCTATCACATAGCCTTACATAGAGGCTTCAAGAGCAGTAAGGGTGAAACATTGGCAGAGTTAGAAGAAGGAAACAAGGAAACCCAAATTAGCACAGACGATTTGGAAGGTGCCATGAAGAAGTCAGAGGAAAAGAAATCCAAAGACCTGGCAGAATACATGGAGTCTCACCAATTGAAGACTGTCGGACAGGCATTTGCCAGTTTAGAAGATGAGGGCGTCAGAATTCGTAATAGTCGCTATCAGGTAGTAAGATCCCAAAATGTCGATGAGATCAATGAATACTTTCAGATCCAGCAAGGACTCCACGATTATCAGGATTTGCACAAAAGACTGATAAGTACAAAGAAAGGGATTGGCACGCTCTTCTACAAACTTCCTCTTCGCCCTCAGAAGAGTCATATAGGAAAGTGTATATTCGAGAAAAACAAGAGGCGCTGTCCCATTTCG
>JAEEGH010009251.1_pt1 | contig 23031 bp, 21 predicted proteins | sample 9134181 | NCBI WGS metagenome assembly JAEEGH01 (sample SAMN16246544, study PRJNA631951) | gut metagenome | biome: gut microbiome; feature: rumen; material: DP-attached | host: Bos | place: Iran: Karaj | collected 2018-10
GCAAGTAAAGTTTCTGCTTGGCAGCAGGCAAGGTATTAATGATATCAGCAGCTTCCTTCAGAGAGTTAGGCTGACCAACGATAATTTCTTTCACACCATTCAGACCGACTTCATTAAGGTAAGTGTCCCACTCGAAGGTAGGGTATTGCTTTTTCAGATCGTCCAAGCTTATTTTGTTATAATTTGCTTCTGGATCACGCATCTCTACGCGAGAGCGGAATGCCTTAGCTAGACGAGTCTCCACATCCATCACGATGTCACGAGTCTGTTCAGCTTTAGCCTGGTCGAAACCACAGAGCATCAGCAACTTCACCACATGGCTCTTGAAAGCCTCACGGATACGGACAGTAGCCTCATCTTCCTCCAGATAGTAGTCACGCTGACCCATGCTCAGACCACCCTGCCCCATCTGTACGGCGTTCACTTTACTATCCTTATCATCAGCACTCACACCCAGTCCGAAATAGGTACGAACACCAATTTGAGAAAGCTGCGCCAACTTCTTATACAATGACTTACGATCAGAAAAGTTGTTGATGTCTTCCAGGTCGGCCTTGATAGGCTCATAACCATCGTTGTTCAGCTTCACGCTGTCCATCACTACATTATAGAGAGTACCTATCTTCTGAGCAACAGAACCTGCAGGATTCTCCTGAGCAGCCAGTTCTTCGACGATACCACGGATACGCACATTGTTGTCTTCGGCCAATTTGTCGAAAGAACCAAAGCGAGAATAAGCAGCAGGCAGAGGGTTGTTCTTCTGCCAACCACCAGTTGCATACTGGTAAAAATCGGTTCCAGGAGTTACCGATGTGTCAAAATTCTCTAAGTGCAAACCAGAGGTCAGTTGCTGTCCTCCGTTGTCACAACTTGCAACCATCAAACAAAGAGTCGCAAGTGGCAAAAATGTTTTCATTTTCATTGTACTTTATAATATTAAGTTTCACTTTCTTATGTTTTCAAGCTCTTCAGAGGCACGTTCCCAATCCTCCACTATTTCGTCGAGCTTATGCTTCAGTTTTCCATGCTTTTCGTAGAGACTCAAGTCGCTGGCGCCCTCAGGAGTTGCCATCTGAGCTTCAAGGATGGAAATGGCAGCCTCCAATTCTGTGATACTCTGTTCACAGTCGGATACCAACTTTTCCAGCCTCTTCACTTTCTTGTTATATTTCTTTTGTTCTTCATATGTGAGGGCTCCTTCTGACTTTTGCTTGTCGATAACAACAGATTCTTCCATGGGTTTAGCAAAAAGAGCATCCAATCGTTCTAACGGTGCTGTCTGGGCGGCCTTACTTTGAAGGAAATCGTAGATACCGCCCAAATGTTCCTTTACCTTCCCCCCACCGAACTCATAGACTTTAGTTACCAGTCCGTCCAAGAAGTCACGGTCATGACTTACCACAATCACTGTGCCATCGAAATCTTTGATAGCATCCTTCAGCACATCCTTAGAACGCATGTCCAGATGGTTCGTAGGTTCATCCAATATGAGGAAATTCACAGGTTCCAGAAGCAGTTTTATCATAGCCAGACGGGAACGCTCGCCACCACTTAGTACCTTAACCTTTTTCTCTGAGGCTTCACCTCCGAACATGAAAGCTCCAAGAATGTCACGGATCTTCAAGCGAATATCACCCACAGCGGCATGGTCAATGGTGTCGAACACCGTGAGGTTTTCATCCAGAAGCTGAGCCTGGTTCTGAGCAAAATAGCCTATCTTCACGTTATGCCCCAGCGTGAGTTTACCCGTATAATCGTGTATCTGCTGCATGATGCACTTTACCAGCGTGGTCTTACCTTCACCATTCTTTCCTACAAAGGCAACCTTTTCCCCACGATTAATGGTAAGGTTCACGTCATGGAACACCACATGGTCTCCATAAGCCTTAGCAACATCTTCACAAATCACGGGATAGCTGCCACTTCGGTCACTGCAAGTGAACTTTAAGCGTAGACGTGAGTTATCCACTTCGTCTATCTCAATAGGCACGACCTTCTCCAACTGCTTGATGCGGCTCTGCACCTGAACAGCTTTAGTGGCCTTATAGCGGAAACGCTCTATGAAGTCGGTAGTATCCTGAATCATCTTCTGCTGATTCTCATAGGCACGAAGCTGCTGCTCACGACGCTCTTCACGCAACTTCATAAAGGCATCATATCCCACCTTGTAGTCATAGAGTTTGCCCACGGAGAGTTCCATGGTGCGGGTACATACGTTGTTCAAGAAAGCCCGATCATGGCTAACCAACATCACAGCCCCACTGCTCTGTTCCAAAAAAGATTCCAACCACTGGATACTTTCAATGTCCAGATGGTTGGTAGGTTCATCCAAAAGCAGTACATCGGGTTTCTGAAGCAAGAGCTTAGCCAGCTCTATGCGCATACGCCAACCTCCGGAGAACTCACTCGTAGGGCGATCAAAATCGCTACGCAGGAATCCCAGTCCCATCAGTGTGCGTTCCAGTTCTGCCTCATAGCCAGCGCCAGCCACCATCTGCAGGTGTTCCTGCAGGTGGGTGCACTGGTCTATTAGTTTCTGGTAGGCTTCGCTCTCATAGTCGGTACGCTCAGCCAATTCCATGTTCATCCGCTCCACCTCTGCCTGCATCTGCTTGATGCCTTCGAAGGCCAATTCTGTCTCCTCACGCACCGTGCGTTCATCTGTCAGCTTCATCACTTGTGGCAAATAACCCACAGTGCAATCTTTAGGCTTTGAGATAGTTCCAGATGTAGGGTTCTGCAATCCTGCCAGTATCTTCAGCATGGTGCTCTTGCCAGCGCCGTTCTTACCAACTAAGGCAATGCGGTCACGCTTATTAATCACAAAGCTCACGTCGCTGAAAAGCGGAGTACTATTGAACTCTACCTTAAGGCAGTCTGCGGAAATCATGTATTACTTTTTTGTATTACTCTGCCATACGATCGGCTGTAGAAGAAGCCGTCATATCCTTGATTTTGGCCTGAGTCTCAATGAAGTGAGGCAGTTCCTTATGATGGTCTGAAGCAGCCTGGTCTTTCCAAACCTCCAGCAACAGCAGTGTGTCGTCCTTTGTCAGACTCTTATAGTAGTCGTAGACCACACAACCTTCTTCCTTGTTAGACTCCTCAATAGCCCATTGCACGGCGTCGATGTAGGCATCACGCTGAGCAGTAGTCTTCACGATGTTCAGACGGAAAGGCTTGGCAGGATCCAAAGTCACTTCCTTAGGCTGGTTAATCTGCTTGATATCCAGCTTACCCAATGCCTGAATCTGAGGTACCAAAGTAGTAAAATGAGAAGAAGCCATGTGCTTGTCTAAAGAAGCCTGGTCTTTCCAAGTCTCGAAAATCAGCATAGTGCCAGGACGAGATACACTCTCCAAGATATCATAACCTATCACACCCTCATCGTTCAAAGAAGCAGCAACCAACTGCTTACCCAGTTCTACAACTTGATCGTGGTTCTCAGGGCTCACGGTGAGGTCACAGTTCATACGGATAAAAGCCAACTCCTCAGCAGGAGCTACGGTTTCTACATTTTCAGTTTGCTGAGTCTTATTGCCACCACAAGCAGTAAGAGCGGCAGCTACAACGGCTACCATCATCCATAATGTCTTTTTCATAATCTTTTTACCTTTTGTTGTATAAATATTAAAAAATCAAGGTGCAAAATTAGTGGTTTTCTGAAAGATATGCAAAAAAAGGTAAAAAAACTATGCCATTACGAGCCAAGAAAGCAATAAAAGCAACTGAAGGATCCAGAAAGTAACGCCCAATGCTAAAGTAATCTGATTGTCGCGCTGGTAATTTTTCTCAAACCACGCACGACTCTCCCACCGATGCGACAGCCACGAAAGGGTGCGTCCGTTCTTGCCCAATGCAGCCATTGGCAGTAAGTAAAGCAAACCAAAAGGACTGAGCCCTACGAGCAACAATAGCAGAACTACCGAAAGAAAATAGAGGGACCATTTGTTTTTAAGAGTGTGGCATACAGCATAGAACTGAGGGAAGAGGCTAGCTATCCAGTCCCACCCCTCTATTCCCTTTGGAAGCTGAGAATCAGTTATAGTGCGTTTTAGCACCTCACCAGCAGGGATTTCCCTACCATAAAGATATTCAGCATTTTGCGCAGTCAATTGAGGGTGCAAACTCATATAATGACTGGCAAAAGCCTTATAGTCTTTGTTCTCTTTCAGAGGATAAATCTCAAAAGTTCCATCATCTTTCTGGTAAAACAATGTTTCTACCTTCGGATCCTTGAAGAGACGTGGAAACCACATGCCATAGCGCTCCGTCACCATCTGCTGAAAGTTCTCGTAGTCATCATAGTCGGCCACCCAGAAAATCACCTTTCCTAGATAACCATTCTGCACACATTGATTAAACTCCCAAAGGAAGTTATCCGTCATGTTGATGCGTTGCAAGATGACAGGCGCCTTACGTTGCAGCTCTATTACCAGGTCCTTCCACCCCTCTCCTACATAGATGCGCTTAGCGCCCTGAGGCGGCATCAACTCATCGGGTTTTCCAATCGCATAAGGATGGAAAAGATCCTTCAAGGCCACCATCAGTTTCTTCTCGCTATCCTTGTATTTCTCATCATCTTTGAAACTACGTAAGAAGAGGATGAAATACTGCAGGTACTGAACATGCTCTTCACTATAGAATGATTGCCTACCCAACCACTTGTGTATCATCTGATAAACTGGTACCAACAGCAGTACTACCATCGAGAGCGACAGCAAGATGTCGCGTATCTGAGGATAGAGTCCTGCCTGCCTGCTATCAAGTACCCCTTCTAGTAAGATATCGTAAATCATATAGCCAATGAGCGCATAGAGAATCATGTCACCAATGGTTCTGGAACGCATAGCCCACTTGTAGTTTTTAGAGTGCGATGCCACAAATTTCAGGGGCAAAGTGATAAGCCAGAATAATATCAGATAGAAGGGCACCCGTATGAGTCCCCCAAAGAAAGCCTCTGCAAAATCCCCGAAGAATCTGGAGATCGGGCTCTGTAACGCATCGACCACCTTATCGGCAATCTGCTGTTGAGTTTCTGTCAGCTCCTGCCAAAGCATCGCTTAGTCCTGGTATTTAGTGAACTGGTATTTCTTCCTAAGTTGCTCCTTTACCTCTGGGGTCTGTGACGTGAAGAATCCCTTCCATCCTGGGCAATAGTTGATATGCCAGCGCCAAAACCTACCTAGCAAAGACTTCGGATCCTTGTCATACTGTGCTCTGATTTTGCAGTTCTTACATACATGTGCCATAATTTCGTTGTTTCAATTATTTATATTCCACACAAAGATAATACTAAGTATGCGAAAGCCCAAAAATGGAGGATGCGAAATGACTTAACTTTTCATCATAAAATTTGACTTTCCTAGTGAGGGAGTAAAAAATCCCTAGTTAGGGAGATAAAATTTCATATCACATTCCTATCCAGAACAAGAAAGTCAATATTTGAGCCACCCAAAATGTGATTCCTAATATTAATACCATCTTGTTATTACTACGATAACATGTCTCAAACCAATCACTGCTTTCCCATCGATGTGAAAGCCAAGAGAGTTCACGGCCATTCCTTCCCAATAATATCATCGGACAGAGATAAAGGAGACCTAATAGATTGAGGTCAATAAACATCAATAAGAGAATCACCGATATAAGATAAAGCCACCACTTTTTCTTTGTAGAATGACACACCACATAAAATTGTGGAAATAAGAAAGCCATCCAGTCCCATTTACAGATACCCTCTGGTAATTGTGGATCTGGTTTTGAGGCTTTCAGTATGCTCCAAACAGATAGGTCGCGTCCATAGAAATATTCTTGATGCTTTTCTTTCAGCTCTGGATGGTCTTTGAGGTATTCTTCAGTCAGTCGCTTATATTTGGCTTTTGTCCTCAAGGGATAGATACGGAACCCTTCCTCTCCACTTCTATAGAAAAGCAATTCGGTATTCTTCTCTTCAAATAATCTGGGGAACCAAAGTCCATAACGTTTTGCCACCATTTCTTGAAACTCGTCATAGTCATCAAAGTCAGTCACCCAAAAAATCACCTTATCTAGATACCCATGCTGCACACACTGGTCGAATTCCCAAAGGAAATTGTCTGTCATGTTAATGCGTTGTAGAATCACAGGTGCCCTGCGTTGTAAGCTAATTACCACCCCCTTCCATCCGTCACCCACATAGATACGCTTAGCTCCACGTGGAGGGATCAACTCGTTGGGTCTACCTATTGCATATGGATTGAAGAGTTTTTTCAGACTTCTCATCAGTTTCTCTTCACTTTTCGCCCATTTATCGTCGTCTTTGAAACTGCGAAGAAAAAGAATAAAATATTTCAGATACCTCTCATGCTCCTCAGAATAAAATTTCTGACGACCGATGTATTTATGCATAATCTGATAAAGGGGCACCAGCAATAGTACAGCAATAGAAAACGAGAGCAGCACATCTTCCATGTAGTCCCACGGATCAGCCTGTTGACTGTCAAACACATCATTCAGTAAGATCTCATAAATCAAGAAGCAAATCATGAGAAAGAGTATTGTGTCACTTATGGAGCGTAGGCGCATGGCCTGCTTGTAACCCTTGACACGGATAGCCATGATTTTGAGTGGCCAAGAGAGAATCCAGTAAAGCACTATGAAGAGAGGAACCATGACGAACCCATTCAACCATGCCGAGGCAAAGGTTTTAAAGAAATCGCTGACGCGATTATCCAGAATGGACTCCCCAAATCCTAAAACTTCCAGTATCATCGTTATTTAGTTTTCAGTCTTGGTATTTTGTAAAAATATACTTTAGACGCAGTTCCTCTTTTTCTTTGGAGACTGTTCTATAATAGTATTGTTTTCTATTATAATTGCAAAGATAGTGCAAGGTGAATGAAAAGACAAATTTATTAGAACTTTTTCAAACCCTAATCTATTTTCATAAGTTTTGATGAGTAAAGATAGTACAAGCTAAGAGAAAATCAAATTTATTTGTATTTTTGTAGTGTATTAAGATTATGACAAGGAGAAAAGTCTTATGAAGGTATTAATGATTAACGGAAGTGCACGTCGTAAAGGGAATACATTCCTTGCTCTTTGCGAGATTGCCAAGACGTTGGAGTTACAAGGTGTAGAAAGTGAGATAATACAGATTGGCACAAAAGCAGTTCGCGGCTGTATTGCATGCAACCAGTGTAAGATGAAACAGCTTAACCGCTGTGTGTTTAATGATGACATCTGTAACATAGTGGTGGAGAAATTGGCAAATGCCGATGCCCTGATTGTTGGCTCTCCTACCTATTACGGCCAGCCTAATGGCACTGTCTTATCACTCATCCAACGTGTATTCTACTCAAATCCGATGGGAGCGCAGAACAAACCAGCTGCCGCTGTTGCCATTTGTCGCCGTGGAGGAAGTACCGCAGTCTTTCAGACACTAAACATGCCTTTCCAGATGATGAACATGCCCGTCGTTACATCACAATATTGGAACGTAGTTTATGGTCGCGAAGAGGGTCAGGCTTTACTCGACACTGAAGGCATGCAAACCATGCGCACATTAGCCAATAACATGGCGTGGCTTCTGAAAAAGATACATGCTAACGGTAAGCCTGACTATCCAGAACGCGAGGAATGGCAGCCAATGCATTTTATCAGATAATGTGTCTTTGCAAAAAATCTTTGCTTAAGAATTGAAACAATAATAATGTGACCCTTCAAGAAAAAGGATGCTATTGACAATCATCAGCTTTTATTTCCCTATTTACCATAGCAGCTACACAAGAGTCTGACCAGACATTTTCCGCAGTCTCCACCATGTCGATAATGGTGTAAATAGGTAGGATGATGCCCAAGACGGTAATAGGGGCACCAATGCCCGACATAAGAGAAAGAGTAAGAAAGTAGCATCCCATTGGGACTCCTGCATTGCCTATCGCGGAAACCACAGAGATAAGTATCCAAACAAGGATGGTGGGTAGAGTTATGGATATTCCACCATGTTGCATCACGAAAAGAGAAGTTACAAGGATGAAAGCAGCACAACCATTCATATTGATAGTGGTACAAAGGGGTAACACGAAACGAGCAACCTGACGACGGAGTCCTAGACGCCCTTCTGCCGTTTCCATAGTGACGGGAAGAGTTGCAGCACTGCTCTTGGTAAACAATGCCATAAGCACTGCTGGCATCATCTTGCTCAATGTGCGCAAAGGGTTGATACCTCGTGCAAGAAGAAATAGAGGTAACACCACAAAGAACTGGAGGAGATTGCCTCCAAGAATCACCAGCACATAACGTCCAATAGAATCTGCTACTATACCTGCGGAGAGTTGAGCAGATAGTTGGGCAGAGAAAGCTACAATACCTAAAGGCAATGTCCAAATAAGTCCACGAATAAGCAGAAACAGCAATTCCTGAAGTCCCAATAGTCCTTTTACAAGAACCGCCTTATTCTCAGATTCTGGTAATTTGGATAATCCAATACCAATAGCAAAAGCCAACAAAAGCAGAGACAGCACATTACCTTCAAGGAAGGGACGAACGATATTATTGGGGATGACTGAAAGAAGATGGTCGGTATAGGACAACTCTTGAGATACAGGTGTTTCGGAAGACAGCGCTATACTCTCCAACGGAAGATTACCTGGAGCAATGAGGACATAGAGCACAGCTCCCACACCTGCTGCAGCAAAAGTCGTAAGCAAGGTATAAACTAATGTAGTTCCAAAGATTTTTCCAGACCCTTTAGAGCCAAAAGTAGCAAAAGTACTGATGACTGCCAACACGATGGTTGGTACAGCCAATAATTGGAATAATCGGGTATAGACTTGTGCAATAAATGTCATCAACTGGTCAAGCCACCCTACACCAAGCAGTCCCAACACTGCACCCACGAGGAGCGCCATTATCCATAAGAGCGTATTCTTCATAAGTCAGTCTGTTTTATGTTCTTATATTCTATTCCTTTATTGGCCCAAAAGACTCCTGCTAAAATAAGGAAACAGCCTAGGAAGGCTATGGAAGTCACAGGCTCATTAAGGAAAAGGGCAGAGGCGATCATGGTGGTGATAGGATTGAGGTAGATATAATTAGATGCAGCAATAGTACCTATCTTTTGTAAAGCCACATTCCATAGGTAAAAACAGCCAAAAGAGGCAATGAAGCCCAAGAAGGCCAGGTTCATCCACACCACTGGATCACGGAAACCCTCCAAAGGAAATTTCCAAGGAGAAACCAGGAACACAGGAATCATGGTAAGGAGTCCATAGAAGAATAGTTTGCGTGTGATGAAAATAATACTATATCGACCTGTGACACGCTTGATAAGCAAACTATAAATGGACCAACTAAAGGCGGCTGCTAATGCCAGAAAATCACCCAACGGATTGAGGTGAAGAATGAAGCTTCCGTTATAGATTACCAAAGCCACCCCCACCAATGCTATCACAGATCCCCACATCAGTTGTGGGGTAGCACGCAGATTTCTCAACACTAGGATGCTGATGAAAGTGGTAATAAGAGGATTGGAACAAAGGATGAATGACACATTATTGACGTATGTGATACCCACTGCAGTGTTCTCTGCAAGGAAATAAATGGAACCGCCTGTAATGCCAAGCACCATCATGAGCAGTTCATCCCTCCAACCATCAGCAAAAAGCTTACGAGGAGAAATGAACCATATACAGACATAAGCAATGATGAAGCGCAACTGGAAGATCTCATGCGGTGTGAGACCGTGCAAGAGTAACACCTTGGAATTGATGAAAGTCACACCCCAGATGCCTACGATTACGATGGCCAGAAGATGGTATGCCCAGTGAGAGTTCATGTAGGTTTTCAAGACTATATCATTAACGGTCATTAGTCATTAATCAAGAAGGGAGGGGAAAACTCCCCCCTCCCTTCTATTATTACTTCGAAAGGTTGAAAGCCACACTCATCTCCTTCATCTGTTCGTCGCTCATGCCATCTGGTTCGAAACCCATACACTTCGCCTTCACATAGATATCCGCACTCTTCACCAGCACGTCTATCTGATCGAAGGCATCCATCACATCGAGACCTTTAGCAAAAACGCCATGCTTTTCCCACAACACCACGTCGTAGTCTTCCAACTCATGCATGGTGGCATTAGCCAAAGCCTCAGAACCAGGAAGTTCGTAAGGCACTACACCCAATCCCAGCGGACAGAAGGCCTTGGTCTCTGGGATCATGCTCCAAAGGAGGCGGGTAAGCACATCTTTCTGCAAGAATTTCTTGGTATGGCTCATAGCTACCAACTCTATTGGATGTGTATGCACGGTGGCATTATAAGGAGAGCCCTGCTCCAACATGCGGTTGTGCACAGCCAAATGTGAAGGAAGCTCACTAGTAGGTTGCACAGGCTCATCGGCGATGATGACGTAAGAGGCACAATCGTCCAATATGCGGATGATGGAACCATTCTGCATAGGCCAACGTGCCAAATCTCGCATGCGCTTGCCCGTGCCCTTGCAATAGAAATATGCTCCCTTGAGATAAGGGAGGGTAATGCCTATCTGTTTCACATCACTAATAGCAGGAAGTGCCTTGATTTCATCATCAACAAATTTAGTGATGTTCACGGTGATGTTTCCACCGTTTCGTTCTGCCCATCCTTTTTGCCAAAGATAGCCTGCCACTTCGGCCACTTTCTCTACCTCGGCTTTAAGGCTGGGATGATTATCTAATACAGATTTCATAATGTTCGATTATTTTAAAAGTTCAGGTACAAAGGTGGAGATGATGAGCACGATAATGCCAATCACCAACACTGTGATAGTCTTCTTGGAGCAGCCCTTCCACTCCTTGAGGATGATGCCCCACACATTGCTGAATACCACGTTTAGTGCCATGAGTATGCAGAAAGCGAAAGTGGTGAGCGTAGGACTCTCCGTGAGGAAACCCTTACCCAAACTCAGTCCGAAGAACTGACTATACCACAGCAAACCTGCCAAAGCACAGAAAAGAATATTGTTTCCCCAAAGACTGCCTTTGCCATAGTCGCCCCAAGTATTGTTCTTGCTATTCTGATAGAAGCAATACACGGCATTGGTGCAAAAACCTCCGATGGTCACCAACAATGTTGCAGGCAGTGTACTGTACATCGGATTGGTAAGTTCGCCAAAGTTGATGCCCTTACCAAACTCCAATCCCACATTGAAGCAACCACTCATGAAACCAGCCAATAAAGCGATGAGAATACCCTTCGGGAAATTGAAGTCCTTCACGGCCTTCTTCTTCTCCTCTTCACTGAGGCTCTGGGCCTTCATGTTACCAGCAATGCCGATGATGGCAATACCTATTAAGGTAACCACCACACCGATGATGACGGCAGCCGTAAGACTCTCAAGAGGTTTCTGCTCTGGAAAGAAGATGTTCAGAAGCACAGGGCCCATGATGGTACCCAAACCTGCGCAAGTGCCAAGGGCTATACTCTGCCCCAATGCCACGCCCAAATAGCGCATGGAAAGACCGAAGGTAAGACCACCTACACCCCACAACACGCCAAAGAACACCGTCATCCAAACGTTGAATGAAGGGGCTGTAGAGAAGAGTTCCATGAGGCTATGCCCTGCAGGTACAGCCAACAATGCACCAAGGAATGGGAAGATAAGCCAGGCAAAGACACCCTGAACAATCCAGTAACTTTCCCAACTCCACTCCTTAATTTTATTGATAGGCACGTAGCTGCTACTCTGGCAGAACGCGCCTATCGCTATGATTAATAGTCCAATGATGATGCTCATTTCAGATGCGCTTAGAGGTTACATCCTTCTCGTATTGCTGTACTTCAGGAATGAAGGTTTCACCCACGGGCACGTTGTTCTTCAGGTTGAAGTAGTCATAAACCGCACCAAATGGAAGTGACTTCGCTTCTTCCAACAAAGCTAAACGCTCGAAGTTCTGACCGTTATCTTCATATTCACGCAACTTAGCCAATGGCTCCAATAATGCCTGAAGCAAGCACTTCTGTGTAGCACGAACCCCCACGATATAAGCACCAATACGATTGATGCTGGCATCGAAATAGTCGAGACCAATGTGTGCACGATTCAGTGCATCTGCACGAATCAATTCCTTAAAGAGGTCGAGCGTCTGATCGTTCATAATGGTTACATGATCTGAATCCCAACGTACAGGACGACTCACGTGAAGCATCAGTTCTGGTACGAAAAGAAGCAGTGAAGCCACCATATCGCTCACGTTCTCTGTCTGCTCATAGTGACCAGTATCCAAGGTGTACATCAACTTACGGGTAGCACAATAGCCAGCCACAAAGTCGTGTGAACCGACAGTATAACTTTCCAATCCGATGCCGAACAATTTGGCTTCCAGACAAGCCTTCATGTGTGGAAGGTTCTCTGCCAAAATCTCATCCAATGAAGCGGCGAAGATCTCACGATAACGCTTACGTTCTACAGTAAGGTCCTTGCTTCCATCATGTACCCAGATATTCATAATGCTAGGATCTCCCTGAGCCTCACCCATAGCATTGGCAATACGACGACAACGCTTTGTGTGCTCAATCCAGAACTCACGGATAGCCTTATCAGGATTAGAGAGCGTCAGATCTCCACTCTTAGGATGTGAGAAACTCGTACTATTGAAATCAAGTTTCAGTCCGTTAGCCTTTGCCCACTCTATCCAACCCTGGAAATGCTTAATCTCCACTTGGTCACGATCCACAAACTTACCACCAAACTCTCCGTAGGTCTCGTGAAGATTCAAGCGATAAGTTCCTGCAAGAAGCGATTTCACTTTCAGGACATCCTGACGCAATTCGTCGATATTACGTGCCTTACCAGGGTAGTTACCTGTCGTCTGGATACCACCAGAGGCAGCTGCTCCGCTCTCGAAGCCTACTACATCATCGGCCTGCCAACAGTGCAAGGAAATAGGGGTCTGTTCCAACAGACTTACAGCCTTGTCTGTATCCACACCGATAGCGGCATAACGCTCTTTTGCAATCTCATACGCTTTCTTAATCTGTTCTTCTTTCATGATAATTAATTTTTAAGTTAAACTTTTTTTGTCTGGCAGATTGATCGTGTTTAAGTAGGCTTTATTTCAATCTTTCCAGCACGACATTCCAACTCTCAGTAAACTGTGGATTGTAAGTACTGAGTGGAATGCTGTCGTGTATCATCCGACGCATAGACTTCACATCCTTCGCCATTCCTGCAGCAATGGCTTGGACCATAACATTTCCTATGGCAGTAGCCTCCACCGGACCAGCTATTACAGGAATACCGATGGCATTGGCGGTCCACTGGTTGAGCATTTCGTTACGACTGCCTCCTCCGATGATGTGAAGACACTCGAAACGGGTATTGGTAAGTGTACGCAACTTATCAAGCACCTGACGATAGCGCAATGCCAAACTCTCATAGATGCAACGTACCACTTGTCCGCGGGTTTCAGGGATCTTCTCTCCATGCTGACGACAATACTCCTTGATGGCTTCTTCCATATCGGCAGGATTAGCGAACATCGGATCATCAGGGTTGATAATGCTGCGGAACGGTTCTGCTTCGCGAGCCTCTGCATTAATGACATCGTATGGAGCATCTCCCCACTTCAAACGACAACGTTCCAAGAGCCACATGCCACAGATATTCTTAAGCACACGAATAGTGCGCTCCACACCTCCCTCATTTGTAAAGTTGAGAGCTTCAGCATCGGCATTGATGATAGGTTGCGGACTCTCCACGCCCATCAGGCTCCAAGTGCCACTGCTCAAGTAAGCGAAATCCTTCAAGGTCGCAGGAACAGCTGCCACAGCAGAAGCCGTATCATGTCCGGCAACGGCCACTACAGGGACAGGTCCTAAACCTGTGAGTTCTTGTACTTCCTTTGTGAGTTTTCCGATAGTCTGTCCGGGATAAACAAATTTACCAAAGTTCCGTTCCTCAAGACCCACAGCCATCAGCAGTTCTATTTCGAGCCTACGAGTACGGGCATTAATCAGTTGAGAAGTACTCGCTATCGTATATTCACATACCTTTTCACCAGTAAGCAGATAACTCAGAGCATCGGGGATAAAGAGAATCTTATCCACCATCTCCAAAGCACTGTCGTACTTCCTGCGAAGGACATCTATCTGGAAAAGCGTGTTAAAGTTCATCACCTGAATGCCCGTCAAATTATACACTCGGTTACGAGGAACCTTGGCAAAGAAGGTACGAGGAGCATTCTCCGTCTGTGGATCACGGTATGAATAAGGCAGGCGCAGGAAATGGCCATCCCGAGCAAGCATAGCAAAATCGCATCCCCAAGTATCGATACCGATAGATACAATCTCAGTATCCTTACGTTGAGCAGCAATTTTCAAGCCTTCCAAAATGTTTCGATAAAGCTCGTAAATATCCCAGTAATAGTGCCCTCTAGCCTGAATCAGATGATTAGGGAAGCGGTTCAGTACTTCCTGCTCCATCCCTTTTTCAGTGAAAGTAGCAAGGAGGGTACGACCACTGGTTGCCCCCAAATCGACAGCAAAAAAACTCTTTTTCATATTCATCTTACTAATTTGTGCCCAAAAATAATAAAAATATAAGAAAATAGAAAACTATAGGAAACAGAAAAAATGAAGAAAAGTATTTTGCATATTTATGCATTTATACTACTCATATCCTCTTTTGTTGATTTTTCAGCAAAATTTCGGCAAAAATTGCATATTATTTCAAAAATTGTTGTATTTTTGCCTCGTTTTTGGAATAAATATGCAATTATGAAGAAAAAAACTAGTAGGTTAGACACCATTAAAATGCTAGTCTCCAGTCAGGAGATAGGCTCTCAAGAAGAGTTGCTGAACGCCTTGTGGAAGGAAGGATTCAACCTTACGCAAGCCACCCTCTCACGCGACCTGAAGCAACTCAAAGTCGCAAAGGCTACAAATTCGTCGGGCAAATATGTCTATGTGCTGCCTAATGATATCATGTACCACCGACAGACAAGTGAAAAGAAAGTAGGCAAGATGATGATGCACTCAGGATTCATCTCCCTGACTTTCTCAAAGAACTTAGCGGTAATACGTACACGCCCCGGTTATGCCAGCAGTATAGCCTATGATATCGACAATGAGAACTACCCAGGTATTTTGGGAACCATTGCCGGTGACGACACTATCTTACTGATAATGGCCGAAGATGAAACCAGAACCAGTATCCGATCTTTCTTGAAAAGAGTGATTCCGGATGCCTAATATATAGACTTTAACTAACAACAACAAATGGAAGAAAGAAAAATCGACGTCATGGTGGCAGATGCCAGCCATGAGGTGTATGTAGATACCATACTCAAGACTATCAGTGATGCGGCAAAGGTACGTGGAACAGGTATTGCTGAACGTACCCATGAGTATGTGGCAACAAAGATAAAGGAAGGAAAAGCCGTCATCGCGCTTTGTGGAGATGAATTCGTGGGGTTCTCTTATATCGAAAGTTGGGGCAACAAGCAGTTTGTGGCTACTTCTGGTCTCATCGTACATCCTAACTACCGTGGTTTAGGGGTTTCCAAACGCATCAAGGCGGCCACATTCCGTTTGGCCCGATTGCGTTGGCCTTGGGCAAAGATCTTCAGTCTCACCAGTGGTGGTGCTGTGATGAAGATGAATACAGAGTTAGGTTACGTACCTGTGCCTTTTGTGGAGCTGACAGATGATGATGCTTTCTGGAAAGGATGTGAGGGTTGCGTGAACCATCATATCTTGATGGAGAAAGAACGTAAGTTCTGCATCTGCACAGCGATGCTCTATGACCCTGCCAAACATCCAGAAGATAGACTTTAAACATTAAACATTAAACATTAAACATTGAACATTAACTTTCGGGGCAGCGAGTGCAGAGCCAAGCTTGCTAGAGCTATGCCAAGTTGTAACGAAATTGATGCGAAGCATAATATTAAATCAAAAGATATGGGAAAGAAGAAAGTAGTCGTAGCTTTCAGTGGTGGATTGGATACCTCGTTTACCGTGATGTACCTTGCCAAAGAAAAAGGTTACGAAGTATATGCTGCCAGTGCCAATACTGGAGGTTTCAGTGAAGAACAACTGAAGAAGAATGAAGAGAATGCCTATAAATTGGGCGCCGTGAAATATGTCACCCTCGACGTGACACGTGAGTATTATGAGAAGAGTCTGAAATACATGATCTATGGCAATGTCCTGCGTAATGGCACCTACCCTATTTCCGTAAGTTCCGAACGCATTTTCCAGGCTCTGGCCATCGCACGCTATGCCAATGAGATTGGAGCCGATGCCATTGCACATGGTTCCACTGGAGCAGGCAACGACCAAGTGCGCTTCGACATGACGTTCTTGGTATTGGCTCCTGGAAAGGAAATTATTACCTTGACACGCGACATGGCCTTAAGTCGTCAGGAAGAGATTGACTACTTGAATAAGAATGGCTTCCCAGCCGATTTTGCCAAGTTGAAGTATTCTTACAATGTAGGACTCTGGGGTACTTCCATCTGTGGTGGTGAGATTCTGGATTCTGCACAGGGACTGCCTGAAAGCGCTTACCTGAAACATGCCACCAAGACAGGGTCCGAGCAACTGCGTCTGACGTTCAAGGAGGGCGAATTGAAGGCCGTGAACGATGTGGAGTACGACGATCCTATCAAGGCCATCCAGAAAGTGGAGGAGATAGGTGCTGCCTATGCCATTGGACGCGACATGCACGTGGGTGATACCATCATCGGCATCAAGGGACGTGTTGGCTTCGAGGCTGCGGCTCCTATGCTTATCATCGGTGCCCACCGCTTCTTAGAGAAATATACCCTGAGTAAGTGGCAACAGTACTGGAAAGACCAGGTGGCCAATTGGTATGGCATGTTCCTGCATGAGAGTGAGTATCTGGAGCCAGTGATGCGCGACATCGAGGCCATGCTTACCAGTTCACAACGCAATGTGAATGGAACAGCTATTCTGGAACTTCGTCCGCTTTCATTCTCTACCGTAGGTGTGGAAAGTGAAGACGACCTCGTGAAGAATAAGTTCGGTGAATATGGAGAGATGCAGAAGGGTTGGACAGCTGAAGATGCCAAGGGCTTCATTAAGGTGACTTCTACAGCACTGCGTGCCTACTACGCTAACCACAAGGAGGAATTATGATAAGAGTTGGAATCATAGGAGGAGCAGGCTATACAGCTGGCGAACTGATCAGATTGTTGATCAACCATCCCGATGTGGAGATTGTGTTCATAAACAGTACCAGTAATGCTGGGAACCTCATTGCTGATGTGCATGAAGGACTCTATGGAGAGACCGACCTTCATTTTACGGACCAATTACCTTTGGATCAGATCGACGTGCTTTTCTTCTGCACCGCACATGGGGATACCAAGAAGTTCATCGAAAGTCATGAGATTCCACAAGCACTGAAAATCATCGACCTCTCCCAAGACTATCGTCTGAAAGCAGAGGGGAACGACTTTGTGTACGGACTGCCAGAACTGAACAGACGCGCCACTTGCAGTGCCATGCATGTGGCCAATCCCGGATGCTTCGCCACCTGCATACAGTTGGGCTTACTTCCATTGGCTAAGCAGCAGTTGCTCCAAGGCACCATATCCGTAAATGCCATCACAGGCAGTACGGGTGCAGGTGTGAAACCTAGTGCCACTAGCCATTTCAGTTGGCGCGACAATAACCTGAGTGTGTATAAGGTGTTCCAGCATCAGCATCTGCATGAGATACGCCAATCACTGTGTCAGCTCCAACCCGATTTCAGTGCCGACATTGATTTCATTCCTTATCGTGGAAGTTTCCCTCGTGGCATCTTCGCTACGTTGGTAGTTAGAAATAAGTTGGCCATCGATGAATTGGTACATCTGTATACAGATTATTACAAGAACGATTCGTTCACGCATATCATCGAGCGCAACATCGACCTCAAGCAGGTGGTTAACACCAACAAGTGTCTGTTGCATTTGGAGAAGTATGACGACAAACTGGTGATTGTCTCTTGCATAGATAATCTGCTCAAAGGGGCCAGTGGTACTGCCGTGCACAACATGAATCTCATGTTCGGACTTGAAGAGACCGTGGGCCTGAAGTTGAAGCCAAGTGCGTTCTAAATTGAGAATTGAAAATTGAGGATTGAGAATTATGAAACTATTCGACGTTTATCCATTATTTGATATCAACATTGTCAAGGGCAAAGGATGCCACGTATGGGACGATGAAGGTACGGAGTACTTAGACCTTTATGGCGGTCATGCCGTGATTTCCATCGGGCACTGCCATCCACACTATGTGGAGATGATGACCAAGCAACTGAACACGTTGGGATTCTATTCCAACTCCGTGATCAACAAATTGCAACAGCAAGTTGCCACGCGTTTGGGGAAGATTTCCGGGTACGAGGACTACGCCCTCTTCCTCATCAACAGTGGTGCTGAAGCCAATGAGAATGCCTTGAAACTGGCCTCGTTCCACAACGGTCGTACTCGTGTGCTTTCTGCACAGAAAGCGTTCCATGGTCGTACGTCCTTAGCGGTGGAAGTGACCAACAATCCTAAGATCATCGCTCCGATCAACGATGGCGGACACGTGACCTACCTGCCTCTGAACGACCTTCCTGCTTGGGAAGAGGAATTGGCAAAAGGCGATGTGTGTGCGGTGATCCTGGAGTGCATTCAGGGTGTTGGAGGCATCAAGATGGTAACCAAAGATTTTGCACAGGGCTTGTCCCGTGCTTGTAAAAAATACGGTACCGTCCTTATCTGTGATGAGATTCAATGCGGTTACGGCCGAAGTGGAAAGTTCTTCGCCCATCAATGGCTCGATATCGAACCCGACCTTATCACCGTGGCCAAAGGTATCGGCAACGGATTCCCCATGGCAGGATTGCTTATCAGTCCGATGTTTACCCCAGTCTATGGCCAGTTAGGTACCACCTTCGGAGGCAATCACCTGGCATGTACAGCAGCATTGGCAGTGATGGATGTGATGGAGCAGGAAAATCTGGTGGAGAATGCCCACAAGGTAGGTACATTCTTACTGGAAGAGTTGGGTAAGCTGAAGGGCATCAAGGAAGTGCGTGGACGTGGCTTGATGATCGGCATGGAGTTCGAGGAACCCATCAAGGAACTTCGACTGAAGTTGCTCAAGGAACAACACGTATTCACGGGCGTCAGTGGCACCAACGTTATTCGTCTGCTGCCTCCGCTTTGTTTGAGTATGGAAGAGGCCAAGGAATTTCTGGTACGTTTCCAACGTGTCATCAGCTAATCTCTATGTGTATATTTTTGAAATAAATTGAAATGAAATGCAAGCCGAAAGCAGCTTTCATTCACAGGAGCAGCCTGTAAATATAAATAAAGTGCAAACAGAGAGCAATCAAGCTTGCTTTAATGTTCAATGTTTAATGTTTAATGTTTAATGTAGTAAAATGAAAATAGCAATTATCGGTGTAGGAAACATGGGAGGAGCAGTTTGCGAAGGACTGTTCAACAAGGGCATGAACGCCACCTACCAAATCACGGTATCCGACAAATCCGTGGAGAAACTCGAACAACTGAAAAGCCAGTACCCCACACTGGAAATCACCACCGACAACCGTCAGGCGGCTGCTGATGCAGGGATGGTGATCGTGGCCGTGAAACCATGGTTGGTAAAGCCCGTGGTAGAAGAACTGCAAATGAACGAAAACCAGATTTATGTGTCCATCGCTGCAGGCGTGGACTTTGCACAACTTGAGAGTTACACGGGTCTGAAAGCACAACCCATGTACCGTGTGATTCCCAATACTGCTATCAGCGATCAGCAGAGCATGACACTGATCTGCAAATGCCATACCACAGCGGAACAAGACGCGCTGATCAACGAACTGTTCGGTTGTATGGGACGTATCCTGTTTATTCCAGAAAGTAAGATGGCTGCAGGTACCGCCATTTCCTCATGTGGTATTGCCTATGCGCTGAAGTACATTCAGGCCAGCATACAGGCAGGCATCGAACTGGGACTTACGGCTAAGGAATCCCGTGACCTTACCGTCCAGACACTTATCGGTGCCACCACCTTACTGAATGCCCATGGGGAGCACCCCTGCGTGGAGATTGAGAAAGTCTGCACCCCTGGAGGCATCACCATCAAGGGCATCAACAGTTTGGAACACGATGGCTTCACCTCTGCCGTTATCAAGGCAATGAAAGCCAGTATGTAAAAAGAAAGGCGAGCCATAAGGCCCGCCTTTCTTACTTATATGATATCACCTGATTACTTTCCAAACACGCTGTCCATATAGGTGTAGAATTCAGGATCTTCTCCCATCACGATTTTCACGATCTTGCCATTTTCATCCAGCAAGATCTTCCAAGGATAACCCTGTACTTCATAGGCTTTGGCCACATCACCATCGCCAGCAGGATTATACACATGCAGCCAAGGAATCTGATGCTTCTCCACACCTGCGCGCCATTTTTCCTCACTCTCGCGACAGTCGATGCTCAGGAACTCCACCTTGTCCTTGTACTTCTCATAAGTATTCTTCATCTCAGGGAGTCCGCGGATACACCAGATGCACCAACTGCCCCAAAAGTCCAGCAATGTATATTTGCCCTTGCCGTAAAGTGAAGACAACTTAAAGTCGTTGCCCTGCAGATCCTTCAATGTAAAATCGGGAGCCTGAACGCCCTCCTTTATCTCTTCTTGCATCACGTCGATGCCCTTCACTTGGTTTTCACCACCTTCGTTCACTGCAGCCTTGGCGCCGAAAGACATCAGCGCAGCACCAGCCAATACGAGTAAAAATTTCTTCATATCTGTATCCGTTAATTTGTTATATGCGCTGCGAAGGTAGGAAGAATTATCGAGAACTGAAAATCAAACCTCGAGAATTAAGAAGATTTATGAATCACAGCGAATCCGTAATTGTCAATTGTTCAGTGTAACCGTCGCAGTTCAAAGAATCGTCGGGTAGCTACGAAGAACAGCGCCACACCCATACCATTCACCACGCTCACCGTCCAGAACGCTGCCGAATAACCCAGCAACTCCGCCACCACACCACCAACAAGGATACCCAGTCCCATGCCTGCATCCCAAGCGATGAGGATACTGCTGTTGGCCGTGCCACGCTCGTTGTGGTGCGCCACACTCACAAACATGTTCAGGAAGGCAGGATACATGTGACCGTTGCCCAAGCCTATCAGAATAGCAGAACCGTAGTACCCCACCATGTTCGGACACGCCACGAAGAGCGTATAGCCTATGAACGACAGCACCATGCCCCCTGCGGCGTTGTGCGTCAGCCTACCCTCGCGGAGCGACTTCGCCCCTTGCAGACGCGACACAAACAGACCGATGGAAAGCAGCATGAAGTAAGTGCCCGTGCCACTGGTGATGCCCATCACCTCCTTGCCATAGATGGCCAGATAGTTGCTCAGCACACCAAAACAGAACGCAAACAGCAGGATGTTGATCGCCATCAGCCACGAGCGTGTGAGGAAGAAACGGTCCAATGAGAGCTTCTCCTTGTTCTTCACGATCTCCTTCGTAGGCACTTCCACCGTCTGATCCACCCACAAGCCGATACCCGCCACCGCCAGCGCCAACCAGAACAGCAGCGTGAAGTTGCCCGTTTCGTGGTAGATATACAGTCCCACCGTAGGCGCCAGCGCCATGGAGAGGTTGTTGCTCAGTCCGTAGTACCCGATGCCCTCACTGCGCCTCGAGGCAGGCAACACATCAATCGCCACCGTACTATTGGCCACCGTCAATGCTCCAAAAGGCATGCCATGCAGGGTACGCACGATGGCAAACAGGAGCAGCGTACTTGCTGCCAGATAGCCTGCGAAGAAGGCAAAGAAGAAAAAGAAACATACCATCAGCACCCGCTTACGGTCGAAGCTGTCCACCACGAAGCCACTGAACGGACGGATGATCAATGCTGCGATGGTATAGCCTGAGAGCACGATACCTATCACATCCTTCGTGGCGCCAAACCGTTCGCTGAGGTAGAGCGGCAGCAGTGGAGTAAGCAGGTAGAAGGCGAAGAACAATGCGAAGTTCGCCACCATCACCTTGATGTAGTTCCTATTCCACAGCCGCTCCATCATGCCTTAGTATTCGTACATTTTCACACGGAACGCACCCACCTTGCCCACAGGGATAGAACCACCTACCCCGGCGTAAGCCACCTCGTCACCGTTGATGCGATGGGCGTAGAGTTTCCCGTTGGCATCGAAGCGCAACTCATCCACCGAGAGGAACGCAGCTGCCTGCGCCTTGCTCTTGCTGCCCTTGCCGAAGCTGATGGAAGCACCGCCTAATCCGCCAGCGACGATGAAATCACCTTCACCCACCTGGATAATCAGTGCCCCCGATGTGTCCATATTCACCGTCGTCTCGTTGTTGGTACCCGCACCGAACATCGCCTCCGCAGCCTCCGTACTGAATCGGCGCATCGTAATCTGATAGCCGCCCATTTCCACGCTGTCGGTATCACGACCAGTGGTGAGATACAAGCCACTGCACTTATCGGTACCCACATACTCCGTCAGGTAAGGCATCAGCGCCTCCAACATCTGGTAAGCCTCTCCATAGAACCATGGGTTATAGTTAGGAGAGTCCGTCAATCCACCACCATCGATGCCGAAAGGTGCATAGCATAGTGCGCCATACTTGCCAATGGTGTAGAACGCTCTCGAAGCACCATCAATGTTGCTTGTCGTCTCAGGGATAAACAGCGGATTGCCACTCAGCGTATAATCCTCCAGAATCGTGTCGAAGATCTGCACGGCATAGATATCAGGGGCGATGAAGTCGATGCTTGGTGCGCCAGCCCTCCAGATGTCTATCAAGTGTGCCTCAGGACCACCACTCGGATAGATGCCAGGCTGCGTCTGTGCAGGAGCTTTCATCCACGCATTCACATACATCGGCAATGCCAGTTCCGCCTTACCTGCCTTGGTCACTTGCTCCACGAAAGTGGCATAGTTCCACGCGTTGAAGATCTCCTCCGTAAGGTAGTTGTACGACGTATGCCAATCGTCACCATTCACCAACTTACCCAC
>JAEEGH010009253.1_pt1 | contig 23024 bp, 19 predicted proteins | sample 9134181 | NCBI WGS metagenome assembly JAEEGH01 (sample SAMN16246544, study PRJNA631951) | gut metagenome | biome: gut microbiome; feature: rumen; material: DP-attached | host: Bos | place: Iran: Karaj | collected 2018-10
AGAGTCTTAACGCTTCTTTGTACTTAGACATTGAGTCAAGAACCATGCTCTTAAATCCGCGTGCTTTAGCTTCGTCGATTGCTGCCCTGATAAGGCGGCTTCCCAGATGTTGTCCCCTGTATGCCTTATCAAGATATAAGGCTTTGAGCTCAACAGTATACGCGTCGATCTTTTTTAATGCAACAGTTCCGATGACTTTCTCGCCGTCGATCAAACAATAGAATGCTTCGAAGGAATTTTCGATGTCTTCATAGAAATAGTGACGGCCAGAAGGTTCGAACTTTTTGCCGAGTTCTGCAAAGCACCTGTCAGTAAAATCAAATACCCGCTGCTTATATGAAGCATCGTAAGAAACCAAATTAATATCCATATTAATCCAGTCCGAACGAGCCTAAGAAGAACAGCGCTGCCTTCTTTGCGAACGTGCCGAAAGACTTCGGCCACTGGCCGTCTATCTTGCCTGTCTGACCGTTGATTACGATCGTGTAGAGTTTGTTGTCGTAATAGAACGAATTGATCCAGACAGGAACGATAAGATACTTGTACTTGAGATCAAAATACTCAGTCGTCATATCGAGTTCCTTGAGATACCTTGTAAGACCCTGCTTGCCTGCCTCGTTCTTAAGATAGAAATCCATATCAGGACCGACACTGTTCCAGGCTTCATTTAATCCGATGGAATAATGCTCGCAGGGAAATCCTGCGAGGGCGTCCGGCGTATAAGGCTTTGCCTCTTTTGTCCAGTAATCCTTCATGACGTTTAAAAGGAGCTTATCAGACGCAAGCTGCTTACTTGCGACGACAGGGAAATCGTCAACCTGATGGCGGAATTTGCCGCACCTGAGGAGCGTTCTTCCGTCCTCGGAATAACGTCCTGTAAAGCGGTTCTCAGTAAGAACGTCAAAGGTAAAGAGCGGAACGTAAATGCCGTAGAACTTATTGAGCTTGGCGTCCTGTGCGAGGAGCTCGGGAGCTAGGAATCTGTCCTTGATCCAGTCCTTGAAAATATAGAGCGCGCGGTTCTCCGTGATCTTAAAAGGAATGATACCGTTGGGCGCCATCATGTCCTGTGCGGGGTCAGCGGCCTCTACGGTCGTGGAACCGCAGAACGGGCACATTCCCGAGAGCTGGAGCTTATTCTGGATCGTCTCAGCGCCGCAGTTCTTGCAGGTGACGACCTTCGTTTCCATGCCCCAGTCGTGGCTGGCTGTATTCTGCGCAGTAAGAAAATCCATCTCGTTAACAGGGATCTTGGAGACGAGTTCGGGAATGACTTCCTTATGTCCGCAGGACTGGCAGCGAAGGCTGTTAAAGCCAGGCTGGAAGATCATGGTTCCGCCGCATGAAGGACACTTTCTGGTCTGTTCCATAGTTTTTCCTCCCCGTCAGTAATAAAAAATCAGATATTGAATCGCAACTGAGCCAAACAATCCGATAAAGACTGTGATTATGTTTATCGCGGCAGAGATCAGGATGCACCACCATCTCCACTCGTCAACTGTTTTCCATCCGAAAAGGATATAAACGACTGTAAGGATAAGGTGGACTGCCATTCCGCCCAAAAAGAGGAAGACCGGTGTGAAGCTGACATCACCTGTTGCGGTAGTAGCTTTGATTACCGAGAAAAGATACCAGGCGATCGACGTGATAACCACAGATAAGACAAACTGGATAACAAAGTAGATCCATTTCTTCATGGCCGCTTTTCCCCCTTCCGATACGCTGTTCCTCAATATTTTAGCATATTAGAAGAATGTCAGGACTTAAGACTGTTCCTGATCGTTGTCAGCGGCATGTTCGGCTTTTTCTTTCTCTTCCCTGTTGAGTCTCTTATGGATGTTGTCGATGTCTTCTGTCGAGCCGCCTCCATCGTCGTCAGGCGCCCTGAATCCGCCGCGGTCGACGATCCTTAAGAATGCCTCAACGACGTCTTGTGTAAGCTGCGTGCCGCTTGCTTTCCTGATTATCGATATAACCTTCTCAAAGCTCATCCTGTTCCTGTAAGGACGGCTTGAATACATTGCGTCGAAAGCATCGGCAACACCGATGATCTGCGCGACTCTCGGTATCTCCTCGCCCTTAAGGCCCTGCGGATATCCCTTTCCGTCAGGTCTCTCGTGGTGTGACTCAGCACCGACACAAAGCTCAGGCATTATGCTGATGTCCTTTAACACGTTATAGCCGAGCAGCGTGTGTGACTGGATAGTGTGATATTCCTCGTCGGTAAGATTGCCCTGTTTGTTAAGCACTTCCGAAGGAATGCCGATCTTGCCGATATCATGGAGAAGTGCGATGTTGTAGTACTTCTCGACGGTATCTTCGTTGTAGCCGAGTTCGCGTGTGAGCATTGCGGTAAATTCGGCAACTCTTTTCGAATGGCCGTTCGTATATTTGTCCTTCATATCGATCATCTTTGCGAATGCTTCGACGATCTCTCTGACGAGCGTCTTGTCTTCTTCCTGTTTCTGCAAAAGCACCTTTGTTTTTCTTTGTACATAAGCGTAAACGAGCGCTGCAAATCCGAAATAGAGGACCAGGATAATTACAAGCGCAAACCAGAGATATTCGTATACGGCTCTTTCCTTTACGATCTCGATCCTATATTCATTTGTATCTTTGCCCATTGAATCCGAGATCGTCATCTTGAAGGTGTAATAACCGCCTTTAAGGTTCGTATAGTCAATGGGCTTAAGGTCGCTTTTCCTGGTCGTATTGACCGCATAGTCAAAGCCGACGAGGTAATAAGTGACTGTCGGATTGGAGAGCGTGTAAGAGCAGATATAAGGGTAGACCGTTACTCTTTTCGCGCTCTGGGGGATCGTGATAACACCGTTTTCCGGATATATCTTTACGCCATCAACATCAACATAAGGCACGCTCATCTTGATGTTGTTCACCTTATCGAAAGTCTTCTCGATATTGACTTTGGTGACACCTGTCGTGCCTGCGATATAAAGGACTCCGTCATCTGTTACGCAGCTGTACGAATTGGAGTTTGCGATCGTGGGGATACCGTTGTCGATGCCATAGAAAACAGGATTGATCTCTTCGTTCCTGATCAGGTCTTCAGCCTTTACGACATAGATGCCGTTGCTGCTCAAGACCCACACTTCGCCCTGGGAATTCTCATACATGTCGAAGTTGTTTGAGAACGGGAAATTCACTATAGTGTGAACTTTGTAATCCTGTGTCATGTACGCGATCGAGTTGCTGGTTACTATCCAGTAAACATCGTGTTCTCTTGCCTTCTTGATCCTCATTACGACATCAGACATAAGGCCGTCATCAGTCGTAATGTGCTTTAATCCGGACCTGCCTATGACATAGATACCGTCGCCGTCTGTGCCTACCAGCTTATCGCCGTTCTTTCCTTCTGCCGCTGTCAGGATCTCCGTATTCTTTATTCCTGAATCCGCGTCGTATACTATCTCGACCTTGTCATTCCTGATCACTGCGAGACCACCTGTACAGGCGACCAGGAAAGAGCCGTCGCTGCACTCTGTTACCGCTCTTATCCTTGTCGAAGGCATGCCTTCCGCTTCACCGAATGTGACCACATTCTCACCGTCGTATCTGACAAGTCCCAGATCGTTGAAAGTAGCGATCCAGATCCTGTTTTTGCTGTCTTTGGTTATTGATCTTATTCTTACTCCGTTAAGCATCGATACGAGATTCAGATCGCCCAGATGCTTTCCTGACGCTGTCTTCGCATCGGTTATCCTGACCCTTTCGACAGGTCCGTTCTTATCGATTACGGTAAAGCCCGAGTCCATGCCTATGAAGAGCTTACCGTCGTAATAGCAGGTCGTATTGACGACTGCATCGCCAAGTCCGTAGTGATCGAAAATATCAGTGAAGCGGTTCGGGACAAGCTTCATGACGCCCTGCTTGGAGGATGCGAACCAGAGGTTGCCCTGATAGTCAGTGGTAACATATTCGATGTTGGAATTCATCGGGATATTCTCGAGAGCCTTGGGTTCTGTACTGTCTTTTTTGAATACGAAGATGCCTTCATTTGCACATACCCAGAGGTCCCCGTCGATGATCTTCATGCTGTTGATGCTGCCGTGGTCTTTAACAGACAGTTTCTGGTCTTTGGGGAAACCATCGATTAAGTTGCCGTACCATATGCGTGATTCTGTGTCGCCCAGAATGATATTGCCGGGCTCATCAGGATCTGTCAGAAGCGAATGGACATTTTTAACTCCGAGGTCTTCCTCTCCCCTGTAATACTCAAGCACCCGGCCGTTCTTCAGAGTAAAGACATCACCTTTTACGGTCAGCGCATATGTGATCCCGTCAACACCAGTCTCAAGATATCTGATATTTGTATCAAGGATCCTGGAATCGTTAATGACTCTAAGATTACCGTCCTTGTCGAAGACAACCACGCCCTGCGCAGTGCCTGCATAGATATTTCCGGATTCATCTTCAGCAAAAGTCTTTACCAGAGCAGAAGGCAAACCGTCACGCTTGGAGTACATCTTTATATTTCCGAACCTGTCGATAACGGCAGCTCCATTGTCGTTTGTACCGATCCAGAGATTATTATTGCTGTCGACAAAAAGGCCTACTACGCTCGCGATTCCGGTTTTGGAACTGAATCTCTCGAAAGTGGAACCGTCGTATCTGATAAGTCCGCCGTAGCTTCCGATCCAGATAAAACCGTCTGAAGTAGTCGCAATGGCATTTGCCTCAGAGGTCGGAAGGCCGGTCTTGTTGTCGTAAAGGAATGCCGCAAGGCCCTCATGCTTTCCCGTAGGGTCTACAACAAAGCGGTTGTCGGCGCTGACCTGTGCCGGAATAAGCGAAAAAAGAACGATAAAAGCCATGACCGCCGTGATAACGGTCTTTGAGATTTTAGGCAATATGTTCTTTATCTGTTCCATAAAAGAATTTTAACACTCTATAGATTTCTTTTATCAGTTTAGAATGAATTAACTGTTAATTATTTGAATATTTTTAGCGGTTTAGGGCTTGTCCACGCCGCCCTGGTTTTTGCGCTATTCGGAAAATTTATATTGATATTCGATAAATAGTCATTGACTTTCAATATTTGCCGCGGTAAGATAACGGCAACAGGAACAGGTCTTAAGGAGGGAATTAAGATGGAAAAAGAGAAGAAAGTTTTTAATCCGGTACCGTTGGTAGTCGTGCTCCTTGCGCTCATGGTCGCGTTCATATTCATATACGGGCTCCATTCAATGCTGTCTTTCCACGTGCACACTAACCTGTCACCGGATACCAAGTCAAAAATGGCAAGTCTGGCAAGACGTCCCGGCATAGCCAGCTACATCGAGCGGTATGGCGACAGAGGTCCGATGGATATCGACTATCAGATCGAGACACGCACTTTCCCGAACCTTTCTGCATTAGCAAATTCAATTAGCCCTGTGGAACCCGTAAGTGAAGAACTCGCTATAGAACTCGGTTTAACACCATCCGTAAGTAATCAGTCTGCAGCCACAGTAACCGGAATCGAGAATGCTGTATCACAAGCTACACCAAGAACAGGCACGGATCTTAAAGGAAAGAAGGCAAAGATCTATAAGATAGATTACTACTGCCCTGCGAGCGAGCCGGGCTATGAGTCTGACGGCACTTACAATCAGGAAGATTATTGGCAATGGACCTACAGTGTCTATGAGTATCCGGACGGAACATACCGTTATGTAGTAAATGTCCAAACATCCTAAACAAAAGCAAAATTCATAGACACTCTTGGGATATAAGACGGCGGATTCTTCTGCCGTCTTATTCATTCGGAAAGGTCAAGAAGCGCTCTCCTGCACTCTTCAACAACGATGGTTTTCTCTGTGATATCCATCTTGCAGTCGGCCATAGCCTTCTTGCTGATAGACTTGATCCCTTCCGCATCGCCATGGACGAAGCAGTCGTTGATATTGTTTATCTGAGCCATTATGTTCTGCTTAAGCAGCGTAAAGTAATTTTCTTCCTGCTTGATTACCGTCTCTTTTTTCTTCTCGAAATGGTGTCTCCACTTATCGACATTGCTGTCTTTGAAAGTTGTGTCGCCGGCATAAATACCGAACTCCATCAGCCTGTCCCATGACTCCATTGGAGTGTTGGCAGATTCCCTCTTCATCCTTCTGAGCTTGGATTTGATAAGCGACGTGCCCTTCATGTAGACCGCATATTTATCGAATTTTGAAGGATCGCTGAAGAAAAGATATGTCCAGATACCTTCAAGGATAAATCTGGTCTCTTTATGCGCAGAAGCATACTTTCTGGCATACTTTATGAACTCAACGAAGACTTCGCTCCTGTCAGCAAAGAGGTCGCGTTCTTTTATGGAGATATAGTATTTCGCGCCCGGGCCTGCAAAGAAGGAATAGAGCATTCCGCTCATGACCTTAAGGTCTTCCATCGTGTAGTGATCCTTAACGCAGACCAGGTCATCAAGAGATACCCTCTCTATATCTTCACCATTGTATTCACGGGTGAGGACAGACTTGCCGGAGCCTGAATAGCCGATGACAAAACAGAGATTGATATCGCCTTCGTCGAAGGCTTTCTTGTTGTAGTAGAGGTCAGGCTCAGATATGAAGAATGTCTCGTTCATTGGGATCAGAGGCTCGTACTTGAACCTGTAGCTCAGGGAGATGAACATGTCTGAGACATTGCAGCCAAAGAGCTTTACAGAGTAATAGTCGGAATACCTTCTCTGCTTCCTGTTAAGCTTCAGATAGCTCATGAGCGACTCTATAAGTTCTTCACGGGAACTTACATCATCACTTATAAGAGCTATATCCTTATGCTTTTTGAGCTCTTCAAGACTTAAACTGTCATCAGATACTGTATTGGACATATTTATCAGGTTCTATTTCTTTATGATCTCCATGAATACGTCAACGTCAGTCCTGTCGTATTCCCTGAAACCGCATTTCTCGTAAACATGTATTGCCCTGGGATTATTTACGTAGACTTCAAGATAGATCCTTCTAAGGTTCAGTTCGTTAAAACCATACTCAACGGATCTTATCAAGGACTCTTTTCCGTAGCCCTTGTTCTGCATTTTCGAGGTTATTACGACGCCCCATTCAGCTTCGTCATCGACGCGGTTAAAGAATTCAATGTTGCCGATGAACTCACGGGTGCCCTTCTCGAGCATAGAGAACATCGTCGCATCCTTGTCCATCTTATCCTTGATATAGTCGATCTCCTCCTGCTCAGTGAGCAGAGTGCGCCTCTCGCCGATAAACTTTGCAACGTTCTCCATGTCGTTGACCATCTCAAGATATTGAGGCACGAGGTCGAATGACGGCCTTACATAGATAATATTCTCCGATTCGAAAATTACATTCATGTCCATCTATATATCCTTGAAGATCAGGCTTTGGCGTCTGTCTTCTTCTCCCGCTTAAGGAGCTTTTTAGCCGCATCGATACAATACTTCGGGTTGAGGGCCTCTGCCATGAGCTGGATGCTCGGACGATAAGGCTTTAAGATTAAGCAGACAACGATGTTTGCGACGAACTGTGTAACGAGGGATGCAATAGCCGCACCATATACGCCGCAGATGGGGATAAGGATGAGGTTCAAAACAACATTTGCAAGTGCGCCGGAGAGGTTGATTATCCACAGATATTTCTGCTTCTCGTTGGCAAGTACCCAGATATTTCTGGCAGAGCCCAGGAATGAGAACAGCGTATACCATACGAGGATCATCAAAGTGCCTGCAGCAGGCATGTACTGGTCTCCGTATACGATATGGATTATAAGGTGGGCAAATACAGTCAGCACGACGCACTGCAGGAGCGCGAGATAAGTTATAAGCGAATAGAGCATCTTCATTCTGTGCTTGAAGATCTCTTCACCTTCCTTTTTTCCTTCTAAGATCCACGGTCTGAACGAATCGAGGATCGCAGCAAATACGAACTGCGCCATTGCTGCCCATGTAGTCGCAGCGCCGTAGAAACCTGTCGCTGAAGAGTCGATCATGGCCTTGAGCATGATCTTGTCCGTCTGTGTAAAGACAGTGATCATCATCTCAGACAGAATATAGTGTTTGCTGCTCTTAAACATTTCTTTTCCGACAGCAAACGAGATCTGGAGCTTCTGCGTTTTCTTAAACCGGTAAACAATGTAAATACCGAGAGCGATAATAGCATAATCAAGTGCGTTGACTACAGCAAACCAGTAAACGCTCTTATGTGTTGCAAGAAGGAAAACCTTATATCCGGTTATGACAAAATAAGCTATCAGGCTGATAACGGAAGTATACTTGGACATGTATTTTGCCTGATACCAGTAGTGCAGCATTTCAGCTGCCTGGAACAACAGCTGCAAGCTGAATAATCCGCATACGATTATCGTTTCCGGCTCTCCCGGATTTGCTACAAATGCAAATGCGGTAACACCGATTATGCAGAGGATCGAAGATGCGATATTAAAGAATATCGCTGTTCCTAAGACCTTACCTTCCCTCTCGGGATTATTGACGATCTCGCGGACGAGGATATTGCCGAAGCCGAGCTTCATCAGCGGCAAGACGAATGTGACAAGTGACGTCGCATATGTGATGACACCGAATTGATCAGAGCCTAAATATCTTGCGACCAGTGCGCTTATTACCAGCGCCAAAAGCGACCGAACAATATGTGTTCCTACTATCCATGCTGCATTCTTTGCAACTTTATTGCTGCTCATTATCCTGCCTCTTACAATCTTATTTATTCTCGAAAAGACTCAAGTACTCATTATATTTCAGTACTGAATCAAACTGCTTTGCACGCTCTATGCAGGCGTTCTCGCTGTAATTGCCGTTCTCACACATTGAGACGATTGCCTGCTCTACACTGTCGGTATCTTCAGTCTTCAGCACGACGCCCGTCGATTCGTCGATAACTTCAGGACATCCGCCGGTATTAAAGGTCAGAACGGGAGTGCCGCATGCCAGTGCTTCCGCATTTACAAGCCCGAAAACTTCCTCTCTCGTAGGATTTACAAACAGATCTGCGGCTGTATAGATCTCTGCCAGTTCCTTCTGATTTGAAGTCCTGTGAATGGAGATGATGTTATCCGGCAATGTCTTATCAACCGCATCATTGGTGCCGACAAGTACGATCTTGTAGCTGTCATCGAGGCGCTTGGAAAGTTCGATGAATACATCGATTCCTTTCCTTACTTCCCAGACGGAAGCAACACCTAAAAGAATCTTCTTACCTTCAAGGTTGTGCTTTGCCCTGAAATCACTTTCCGTGGGCTTAAAGACATCCAGATTGATTCCATTATAGATAACCTTAACGGGATAGTCCTTAAGATAAGACTGCTTTGCAAGATCTGCGAGCCACTGCGAAGGCGTTACGACAGTAAGGTTGGAAACACCTGTGAACCATTCTTTCTTGAGCTTCCACATCTTTTCTGTGTTGTCGACCTTTGAAGAAGGATATCTGTTTATCTGCTCGCAGTCGTGGCACCCTGTCTTCCACTTCTCGCACCCAACTGCTGTAAAGTAAGGGCACTGACCAGTAAAAGACCAGCAGTCGTGAAGAGTCCAGACGACCCTTTTGTTGTTCTTCTTGATGTAGTTAAAGAGCATCGGAAGATTTATATAGCAGTTGTGAAGGTTGTGGATGTGGATGAGATCCGGATCGAACTTCTTAACTTTTCTAAGGAAATTCCATGTGGAAAGCTTTGAGTAACAGCCGTTGTTGCCGTTTCTCTGAAAAAGCTTCTTATGGATATTGTGGGATATCTTGTTGCCGATGTAGATGCAGTTCTTATCCTTGTCCTTATTGCGGCGCGCATAAAAAGCGCAGATCACTTCGTGACCTTTCTGTGTCGCAAGCTCTGCAATCTGAAGCATTATGTGACCTGTGCTTCCGAAATTGACTGTGTTGATCTCAAGGATTTTCATTTTTCGCTCTGCCTTACCGCATATTTAAGCACGATTGCCGGATTTAAAAAGTGGTTATTTCCAGTACATTTGCGGCAAATGCTTGTAATGCTGCTGTTCCACGGGCGGAAGCTGCATATAGTCGCCAAATGCATTGACGAGGCTCTCGTCCGTTCCTGGTGCCCAGAACTCGCCGTCTTCAAACTGTATCTTTCTTAAGGGGAATATCGAATCCCTTCTTACCACTTCTCTCTGGCCGTAGCCCCAGACGAGAACTGCTACATATTCAGACTTGTCGAAGTCGTACTTTTTGGCATGTTCGATCGTTCTTCCGGTGTGGTAATGCTTGATGTGGAACACCTTATAGAACGCCTTGATGAGATTGATCTGAAGTCTTCTCTTTGCAGAGCGCTTGGAAGGATCGATCAAGGTCGCGCCGATCTGCATCGCCTGGCAGCGCTTCATGTAGCTTACTCTGGACTTGCGCTTGCCTTCATCTGAAGGAAGTCCGTCCATCGGGAATATGTCGATATTAACGCCGAAAGTCTCACCGAAATCAGCATTCTCTTTTACTTCAGTCCTGGTGTCGAAGACCTTGCCGAACGGGAGCAGGGCCTTGTTGTCCTTGCGCCATGTATAGACTTCTAAGTTCTCGCATTTGAATGTGTCCATGAACTTCTCATAGTCAGATCTTGGCATGCAGATATCGATATCGTCGTCCCACGGGATAAAGCCCTTGTGCCTTACGGCGCCAAGATATGTGCCGTAGTAGATATAGTAGCGCAGGCCGTTCGCATCGCAGAAAGCCGCTACTTTCTTTAAGATCTCCAGCTGGAGTTTTTTCGCTTCTTCAATGGATATTTCTTTCATCCTTGATTCCCACTCTCACCCTTGTCTAATAATTCTATCGACGTGTCCACGACCATGTCCGGTGTGGCGTCGTCATATGCTTTTCTAACGAGCTCAAAATCAACCCGTTTATCACAATTCTCATACATCCATTCACGGATCTTATCTGCCTCTTCTGCGGCCTTTTCCTGGCGCACGCAGAGGACCAGCGGGTACTTCTGAAGAAGCCCGTAGGAAAGTTCTTCCTCCGTGAAATAGAAATAAACGATCGGATAACCTGACGCGACGCTCTCGAAGATCTTGCTTGATACGATCTCCTTATCGCGGTTCGCGAGGATTATCTGGATATTTGCAGCGGCATAGTAACGGTCTGCCTCGACCTTGCCGACGCTGCCGTAGAACTTAATAGCATCAGGGTTTACGGCTGCTGCCTTCTCGACATCTTCCACACCGTTGCCCCTTGCGAAAACATGAAGACTTACATCCTTATCAGTCTCGCCGATCTTGGAGAACGCCGTAAGCATAGCCTGCGGAGGTCTCATCTGATGGTTGATCTCGCCCTGGTAGATCGCGTTGATCTTTGTCGCGTTGTTTAATGCCAGAGGTTCGACTTCGCCGTGCTTTACGACCAGCGGGTGCTCTACTCTTAAAGCGTTATCTCTCTTGCGCTTCTCGAAATAAGGCTCCCAGTTATCGATGTAATAGATCAGCGACGAATAGTCGAAGACTTGGCTCTCGAACTTCTCAGCGCCCTTCTGCTTGAGCTTCCATGTCCATGTGAAGCGGAAGAAATCCCTGCTCTCACTGTATCTGTCGTAGAGCACAGGGAACAGCGGGATATTATGCTTGCTGCAGAACTGGTAACCTGCCTTTACGCCTTCGATGGGGAGGCAGCACGGAACGACAGCATCTATCTTAAGCCCGTTGTTATAGAGTTCTTCGAGCTTGTTGTAGTAAGCCTTCGTGAGCTGCTCTTCCATTCCGCTCTTTGTGAAGAGCTTGCTCAAAGCCCAGTATGTCTTATTAATTGCGATCCTGAATCTGCCGTAAAGGGACTTCTCATTAAGCCTTCTTCTCATCTCAAGATCTTTGGTCCTCTTGCTCGTTACGCGGCAGATCTGATGACCTTCGTAGAACTCATCTGTCTCTTCGCCGTTGGGGCTTCTGCTGATCATGTAGACGTTATGTCCTTTGCTGACATAACAGTTTGCGATCTGGTGTATGCAGTTGCCGGTAGCGGAGAAGTTAGGATAGTAACTGCCGCTTACCAAAACGATATTGTATGCCATGTTATCCCTTATCCCCCGCGTTTAATAATCCTTCGTAAAAGTCCGTAAGGCTGCTGCCTGAACCTGCTCTCGAATAGCGGCTTTCCCTTAAGATCTTATTCGCGCTCAAGCGGTCAACATTCTTATCGAGAGAACCGATGATCGCATCAGCCCAGAGACTTATCTCTTTCTCAAGAGGAATAAACTGAACGTCACCCGTGATGTTTACTTCTGAAGGGAAGTTGTTGGAACAAACACATGGGAGTCCTGAAGCTTCCGCCTCAATGCATGCAAGGCCAAAGCCTTCGCCCTTGCTCGGAAGGAAAAACACATCCATTGCATGGTACAGATCTTTTAAGTCGTCGCGGCTTCCAAGCATGCGGACCCTGTCAGATAATCCTTTTTCCTCAATGCATTTCTTTGTCTGCTCATCAAGAGGACCGCTTCCGATCCACCAGTATTCGACATCGCCGCGCCTCTTTAAGACCTGTTCCATGACGTCTACCGCAAATAAAGGATTCTTTGCTTCGGCAAGTCTTCCGACAGTACCGATAACGTACTTTTTGGTAACGTTCTCATTGGCGCGCACCTGCTCACGCTTAGCCTCATCGAACACATAGTCATCAGTATCGATGATGTTCGGAATGACCGTAAAATCCTTATCTCCGAACATCGCCTTGCCGGCAACGGAAGAACATGCAGTGTAGCAGTTTGCCTTCTTAATGAGCATCGGCAGAAGAAGCCTGTTTATCTTCTCCTTAAGGCCTGTCTCGCCGAGATTTATAGCATGGGAATGAAGGATCCTTACAGGGACCTTTTTCTTCGCATACTTCATTATCGGCAGAGACTTTAAGATGATGTTGTCGTGAATGATGTCGTAGTCGTGTTCGGCAATGACTTTTTTCGCGAGCTTGATATGCTTAACCGGACGCTCGAGAAGAGGACCCAGAAAATAGACCTCCGAGCCGTTAGATCGGACTTCATCTATATATGGAGAATCAACGTAGGACAGAGTAACAAAGTCGATCAGGACCTTATCGTGATCGACATTGCGGTAATAATTCATGGCAAAGTTCGTAACACCGCTCGATACGCGGAGATTCGGAACCATCATGAGCACTCTTATCCTGCCGTCTTTCATTTACACCTTCTCGAAAAAAGTATCAGGCCTGTCGGGATTAAAGATCTCATTACACGTCATGACAGTTACGAGATCTTCGGTATCAGACAGATTGATAATGTTATGTGTCCAGCCGGGGATCATGTGGACAGCTTCGATCTTATCGCCGGAGACGTCGAATTCGACTGTCTCGCCGGTGTTGATATTTCTTTCCTGGATAAGCGCATGACCCTTAACGACAATGAAGAGCTCCCACTTGGAATTGTGCCAGTGCTGGCCCTTCGTGATGCCGGGCTTGCTTATATTGATCGATACCTGGCCGCAGTCCTCAGTGTGAACGAGCTCGGTAAAAGAGCCCCTGTCATCGACATTCATCTTCAGCGAATACTTAAACTTGTCTGCGGGAAGATAAGAAAGATAGAGGCTGTAGAGCTTCTTTGCAAAAGAGCCGTCCGGCATCTTGGGCATCATCAAAGTCTTAGGCTGGTTCTTAAACTGTTCAAGGAGATCGACGATCTCGCCCAACGTAACCTTGTGAGTTACAGGAACATAGCAGAAGCGTCCGTCGTCTTTAGCAACAGTCTCGACGCCGTCGAATTCGCAGTGCTTTTCCTTGCCTTCGAGAAGGTCGTACATGCCTTCAACAAGGTCATCGATGTAAAGGAGCTCAAGCTCTGTGGAACGGTCGTTTACAGTGAATTCCTCATCGTTAGCGACAGCCCAGCAGAATGTCGATACAGCTGAGTTGTACTTAGGTCTTGAGTGACCCATGAGATTGGGGAAACGGTAAATAGCAACCTTCGCGCCTGTCTCTTCACCGTAGAAGAAGAAAAGGTCTTCTCCGGCCTTCTTGCTTCTGCCGTATTCTGAATCACCGAATCTTCCGGACAGTGTAGCCTGTATGGAAGAACTCAGCATTATCGTTGCTTTGTTATTGTGTGCTTTTAAGCACTCCAAAAGCTCGCTTGCAAAACCGAAGTTACCCTTCATGAATTCTTCAGGATCTTTAGGGCGGTTAACGCCTGCGAGGTTAAATACGAAGTCGCAGTCTCTGCAGTAATTGTCGAGATCTGCGGAGGTGGAATCGATGTCGTATTCGTAGATCTCATCGATCACGATACCGGGTCTGGTCTTATTCTTGCCGTCCTTGATGTTCTTGAGGTTATTAACAAGAGCGGTGCCGACCATTCCTTTCGCGCCGGTTACAAGGATCTTCATGAATCCTTCCTCCAGACCATCTTGTTTACTACGCCGACATAAGACTGAACAATCTTGACGACTTTGTCAGATACATTCTCATCTATATAATCCGGAACAGGGATTCCGTTATCGCTGTTCTTAACCATTTCCACAGCCGTATCGACTGCCTGGAGGAGTCCTGTTGTGTCGATGCCTGAGAGAATGAAGCAGCCCTTGTCGAGCGCTTCAGGACGCTCTGTGGAAGTCCTGATGCATACTGCAGGGAATGCGTTGCCGATTGATGTGAAGAAGCTGCTCTCTTCAGGGAGCGTGCCGCTGTCAGATACGACTGCGAAAGCATTCATCTGCAGGCAGTTATAATCGTGGAATCCCAAAGGCTCATGCTGGATAACTCGCTTGTCGAGCTCAAAGCCGGAAGCCTCAAGTCTCTTTCTTGATCTCGGGTGGCATGAATAGAGGATCGGCATATCGTACTTCTCTGCCATCTTATTGATAGCTGTGAAGAGCGATAAGAAGTTCTTCTCTGTATCGATATTCTCTTCCCTGTGTGCAGAGAGGAGAATGTACTTGCCCTTTGTAAGGCCGAGCTTTGCATGAACGTCTGATGCCTTGATCTTTTCGAGATTTGCGCGGAGGACTTCTGCCATCGGAGAACCTGTTACATAAGTCCTTTCCTTGGGAAGGCCGCAGTCAGCCAGGTAACGGCGCGCGTGCTCGCTGTATGCGAGGTTAACGTCAGAGATGATATCAACGATGCGGCGGTTGGTCTCTTCAGGGAGGCACTCGTCCTTGCATCTGTTGCCTGCTTCCATGTGGAAGATCGGGATGTGGAGTCTTTTCGCGCCAATGACGGAAAGACATGAATTCGTATCGCCCAGAACGAGCACTGCGTCAGGCTTAAGCTCAGCCATCTTCTTGTAGCTTGCAGCAATAATGTTGCCCATTGTCTCGCCAAGGTCAGATCCTACCGCATCAAGATAGATATCGGGATCGTCAAGCTCCAAGTCCTTGAAGAACACGCCATTCAGGTTGTAATCGTAGTTCTGGCCCGTGTGAACAAGAAGCGTGTCAAAATACTTTCTGCACTTCTTGATCACTGCTGCCAGACGGATGATCTCAGGACGTGTGCCCACGATTATCATCAGCTTGATCTTACCGTTTTCTTTCCAGCCCGCATTACCCATAAACAATTCTCCAATCTGATTATCTCGAAAATTATTTCTTTACAACTGAACCGTCTTCAATATCAGCATCGTCCGGCACTTGTGCGCCTGTTGATATAGATACGTTCGAACCTATCCTTACGCGGTCGCCCACATGAGTCAGGGCTCTTACCACGGAATTCGCATATATGAGGCAGTAGTCTCCGATCACTGAATCGTGATGCGCTTCAACGCCCGAATTCAGGATCGTGCCGTTGCCTATCTGCGCGTTATTCTGAACCACAGCGTTGTTGAGGATTATCACACCTTTGCCAAGCGTGGCATAAGGACTTATATACGCGGAAGGGTCAATGATGTTGGGGAACTCATAGCCTACCGCTTCTGCCCTCTTATAGACCTCTTCCCTGAATCTATTGTTGCCGATGGCAACAACGAGTTTTTTGTATTCTTCTGTGAATCTTTCAAGCTCAGTGGTCCTGCCGATCACGGGGACGTCATTTACGAGAGTGCCTATCTCCGGACCGTCGTCGATGAAGGCGCAATCGTATTCAAGAACCGCATGTTCCAATACAACCCGTCCAAAACCACCGGCACCGACTATAAGGAGCTTATCTCTCATACGCTTCTCCCCTAATCAAACGTGGCTGATTCCGTTCAGTTCCTCCTGAACATAATCTGTTGTCAGGATCTTCTTAACAACGCCCTCGACATCAAGTCTTATGGTGTTGTGAGATGTGTAGCTCTCCTCAGCCTGGGTCTCAACCTTGCCCTGTACAAAGAACTTGTCGTAATTAAGATCTCTGTTGTCAGCAGCAACACGGAAGTACTTGCCCATATCCTCGGATCTGAGTCTCTCCTCACGTGTCATGAGTGTCTCATAGAGCTTCTCACCGTGACGTGTGCCGATAACATTTGTGCCTGTATCACCGAAGAGCTGCTGAACACCCTTTGCAAGATCGCCGATCGTGGAAGCATCAGCCTTCTGTATAAAGAGATCTCCCGGATTAGCGTTATTGAAAGCGAATCTTACGAGATCGACTGCTTCATCAAGATTCATAAGGAAGCGTGTCATCTCGGGATTTGTGATCGTAATAGGATTGCCGCTCTTGATCTGGTCAATGAAGAGAGGGATTACAGAACCTCTTGAGCACATAACGTTGCCGTATCTTGTGCAGCAGATGACCGTGCCGCCGCGCTCAGCAGCAACACGCGCATTAGCGTAGATAACGTGCTCCATCATGGCCTTTGAGATACCCATCGCATTGATCGGGTAAGCAGCCTTGTCAGTCGAGAGGCACACGATCCTCTTAACGCCCGCATCGATCGCAGCGTGGAGAACGTTGTCAGTACCCTCAACGTTAGTCTTTACAGCCTGCATGGGGAAGAATTCGCAGGAAGGAACCTGCTTCAACGCCGCAGCGTGGAAAATGTAATCAACTCCGGGCATTGCATCTGCAACGGATCTCGGATCCCTTACGTCACCGATATAAAACTTTACCTTCGCTGCGGACTCAGGGTGCTTAGCCTGCAGCTCATGCCTCATATCGTCCTGCTTCTTCTCGTCTCTTGAGAAGATACGGATCTGACCGATGTCAGTATCCAGAAAGTGCTTAAGTACTGTGGAACCAAAAGAACCTGTTCCGCCAGTGATCATCAATGTTGCTCCGTTAAATTCAGACACTGTAATTCTTCCTTTTCGTCAATTTTTTAAAATATTATTATAGCATAAGGGGCAGCGGAGTTCTTTGTGGCTCTTGCCGCCTTATTTTCGGGCGCGTGGTGGGCGGGGGAGGCGCTTTTATCGCCAGACACGGCGCTTTCCCGCCCGCCGCTATTATACACTAGTCTTTTTTATATTAAATATATGGATTCCCCGGATTGTAGTCCCTTTGGCTCGAAAAACGGGGTTTGGGACTACAAGACATGCGGCAGCGCAGTTCATTCCGCCGTTCAAAACACCGTTTTAGGGCCAAACATGCGGCGGTGCCGTTCATTCCGCCGTTCGTAACTAAACTTCAGGCAAAACTTCAGGCGCTTGCCTGGAATTCCGCCTGGAAAATACCCGTTTTACCCCAAACTTCAGGCTAAACTTCAGGCGCTTGCCTGGAATTCCGCCTGGAAAATGCCCGTTTTTACCCCAAACTTCAGGCTAAACATCAGGCGCCGCCTGGAATTCCGCCTGGAAAATGCCCGTTTTTACCCCAAACTTCAGGCTAAACTTCAGGCGGCGCCTAGAATTCCGCCTGAAGTTCTGAAGCGCGGCAGTCCAAAACACGCTAAAAAAAAGAGGGCGCCGCCTGGGGCACCCTCTTCATAATCAGTTAAGTTTTATCAGCCACGCTCGGAAATGACCTTCTGTGCGCGGTCCTGAGCTATCTTGATGACTGCATCAAGTGACTTCTGGCCGGTGAAGTAGGCGGGCATTTCCTCGATGAGGATGAGGTTGATCGCGGCGTCGGCGGAGTTCATGCGGGAAATACTCAAGAGGATCTTCTCGAAGTCGTCTACATTCTTCTCGGAGAACTTTAAGGCATTATCTCTAGGCTGCCCTGTGGCGGGGTCGTAGCTGAAGAACATCCTGCCGCCTTCACCGTTGAAGTATTCGACGGTTTCCTTTGCGGCTGCTCTGAAGGCTTTGCGGCTCAGAACGAGGGTGTCGGTGGACGCAAGGGACTCCTGGATGTCATCGGACATGAGCATCTTTATGAATTCGCCGCAGGCATCGATGCTCTTGGACTGGGCGGAGACTGCAACGGACACATAAGATTCGAGCGTGGGGCCTCTTCCGTCTGTGGAAGGGATGCCAAAGAAGCCACTAGCGCCGTTTAAGGAACCCATCTGATAGAAGTAGCCGGAAAGACCGTAGCAGGTTGTGTAGGCTGCGACCTGGTTCTGGTCGGCACTGTCACCCTTGAAGGCTGTAACACCTACTGCATAAGAGACACCATTGTCGGTGTTATTCTGATCGTACCAGGATCTTGCCTTTTCGGGCACATTGTTCTTGACAAAATCAGCGAGCTCGGCAAATTCAGGACCTGAGAAATCGACCTTACCGTCTGTTATGAACTTGTCGCTCATGGCTGTGAAAAGCTTCGTGAAATACATGGCCTGGCCGTAATTGATGACGTCCTTGCCATTCAGCGCGTCATTTAAGAACTTCTGGTATTCGGCAGTCGTGAAGCCTACGCCGGACTTGCCTGCATATTTGGCATCGGTGAAGATACCGCTGACCATGTAGCAGATGGGAAGCTGGTAGAGCTTGCCGTCTATTTTCGCAGCGTCGACGATGTTTGTGAAATACTTGTCTGAATCAAGCGTTCCGACGTATTTGCTTAAATCAGCAAGATAGTTGGAATTGTTGAGCTGGCCGTAATTACTGCAATTGAGCAGAATGTCTGGGCCTTCTCCGTTTAAGATGTCCATCGCAAGTTCATTGCTCATCTTGGCATTGAAATTGAGATCGGCCTGCTGCATCTCGTCATCGCTCGAGATCTTTGAATAGTCAATAATGTCACCATTGACATCCTTGTAACGGTCGTGGACTTCAATAAAATGCGTGCTGCTGGATTCGTTAAACTTAGAGATGGCATTGCCGATGTTCTCTTCAACATATCCGCCGGCAGAATAGAGTTCAATGATCGTCTTGCCTGCGTGCGGATTTTTTGCCGCCCTGTTCAGCGTGACGACGAAGAAATCAGATTCAGTAGTCTTGCCCATAGCGACCTGGCTGAATTTCTCGCCACAGAGGACGAGTTTGTCATCGGAGCATTCGACCATCAGGGCACCGCTCAAAAAGCTTCTGCTGACTGAGCACCAGCTGTAATTGAAGATCTCAACAGTCTTCTTATTCTTGATGTCGAGCTTGAAAATACCGGTGCCGGAAGTATAGTAAACCGTGTCATCTGCGCCATATACCACGCTATAGATATCGTAGACGCTGATCCAGTCGTAACTGCCGGCAGGAGCTTCTGTAGCATTACCTGTCTGAAGATCGACTTCGTAGAATACAGGCTCCTTATCTGCGCCGACCGCAGCAACAACTTTGTTGTCAGCGGTCTTAAAAACGACCGGGACATCGTAGTAGTTCCTGTCATTGCTCTTGAGCGTGGCCACAACGGACTCGCCGCCTTTTGAGATGAAGAGCTTTACATAGGATTTGCCGCTATCATCCCAAGCGCTTTTCAAGCCGATCGTATATCCGGCAGTCTCGAATGTGCGGTCGTACTCTTCTCCTCCGCCTTCGCCGCTGCTTTCTTTCTTATCGGTAAGCTTTCCTGTCGCAGGATCGTAAATCGAGCTAACACGCTTGCCTATATAGGTTGCTTCGTCGTATTCGGTAGCCACTGCAGTAACTTTGCCATCCTTATAGGTGACTTTCTCAATATATCCGTTCTTTGGAAGTTCAGACGTAATATCAAAAGTGCTTACGATCTTCCCGGAATTCCTGTCAAATACTGAGATTGTATTGATCGCGTAATCCCTGAGATCGATTGCCTGCCAGTTAATGTTGTCACCTCCGGGTATCTTATAAGAACCGCTCGAATGGATGACCATATAATTCTCATCAACTCCGGCAATATTATGCTGTATGGAATCGGTTTCTTTTTTCAGATCAAGCTCCGGCTTCACCTTGATCATGCTGTCTTCAAACCACGGTGAATCGGCCGATATCTTCTTGCCGGCAGGGCTCTTAGCCTTTTCCTGGCCGCTCTTTTTGTTGCAGGCAACAACGGGCAGCACCATCGCCGCGACGAGCGCACATGTAATAACTTTGCACGATAGCTTCTTCATACATATCTCCTTCTATACCCCGATTTTGGGGTTTTACAGGCCAATTGTAGGACCCGGTAATAAACAATCGGCATACATTATAAGGCAAAAGTTAGGTAAAAAGGCCAGGACTGCGTGCATCAAAAACGGCGCCTTTTGGGGACGCCGCTTGTTAATAATCTCTTTAATCAGAATTCAGAACAGGTTGATCGAGTTGCCTTCGGAGTCGTAGATCTTGCGCTCGTTGGCGACGACGTAGACGGTGCCTCCGAACTTGGCAGCCTTCTTCTCGATCTGCTTCATGTCGATCTGCTTGCCTCCGATCTCGAAAATGATCTTATCGACCTTCTTGCCTGTAGTCTTCTTAGCGGTCGTGGTTTTCTTAGCCGCAGTTGTGGACTTCTTAGCAGTAGTCGTCTTCTTTGCAGTAGTTGTCTTTTTCGCCGTGGAAGTCTTCTTGGCAGCGGTGGACTTCTTTGCGGTAGAAGACTTTTTGGAAGCCGTGGTCTTCTTTGCCGAAGAGGACTTCTTTGAGGACTTGCCGTCGTCGGAAAGCGCGTCAACTATTGACTTCAAGGTGTCTCCGAAAAGTGAAGGAATCTCGTTCTTCTTACTGTCAGCCATGGTAAAACCTCCAAATATCTTTGATGATTCGATTGTACAAATCGCGGAAAATCAAGTCAATCAGCAGGGAGCGTCATCTCTTGAATTGACCGACGACCATATCGCCATCCTTAAAGCGGACTCCGCTCTTATTGAATTCATAGGACCATGTTTTTACAGTTCCGTCCGTATATGTGATCCTGACGAGGCCTTTGAACATGATCACGTATGTGAATTCATTCTCGGATTTCCTCACGGTATTCGACTTTTTATTTGTTTCCAAATCGAAGTCCTGGCCCTTGAGCGAGCTTGAATAGACGCCGGTGCCATCCTCGTTGAACTTGAATGTCTGCGTAAGAGCAGGCGTCTTTGATGTCCAGCTGCCTACAAGGTCTTTATCGATCTCGACAGTGTTGTCGTAGTAGTTGGCTCTGTCAGCGACTGCGCCGGGAATGTAGGAAAGATCGATCGGGTCTGACTCAAACATCCTGATATACTGCTCTTTGGTGACGACATCGCCAAACTTCGGCGCGTTGTCGCCGTAGTATTCTTTTATGTATCCGTTTACAAAATCCTGATACTCGCTGTTGCGGTCCATCGAAAGAACTGCAATGTTGTAATATGCCATGATCGCGAAAAGATCGTCGACAGTGTATTTCTCAGTTCCGTCAAATTTGTTCTTGGAGAGATCCTTTTCGACATATCCGATGTAATCGAAGCTATAAGCTTTTCCGCCGACAAGAGCCTTAAGATTCTCTCCGGGAACCTGTATTCCAAAAGGAAGCTTATTCTGGACAAGATAACTGAAGATCACTTTGTTTAAGAACACTCCCCCGCAGGCACTCTTGCTGTCGAAGAAGAATTTTTTAAAATCCTCCGGTTTTTCCTTATACCATTTAAAATTGCCGTTGTTATATTGGTTCTCATCTATATATTTGACTTCTTCGAAAGGAACAGTCTTATAGTCTTTACTGAAGTATAAATTGATAAAGTCCGTGAGATAGATATTCAGCTCGTCCGTATAGCCGAACAGGCTTATATAAGTAAGAGCACTGCAGCCAAGCTTGTCCTGGAGGTACATATCAAAAAGATCCAGCTCTGTCTCACCCCATTCAAAGTCGTATACAACAGGCGGCTCGGTAGTCTCAGTCGTTGTCGCCTCAGTAGTCACGGCCGTGGTCTCAGTTGTTGCCATCACTGATGTCTCTCCGGTATTTCCCAATGAGCATCCGCTTATTAGAACCGCTGCTGCCATTAATCCTGAGAGGAGAGATTTTTCCAAAGTATGAGCCCTATTCATTTCCGCGCCTCGCTTCCCTGATCAAATGCACGAGCAGGATCATGTAAAATATATTAATTAATTTTAGCATTCCATTTCTCTATTTAAAGAGTGCGAAGAATCTTCGCATGAACATGCGATATTTGTTCTGTCAGTCTTGTTTTGTCGTTCCGCAGGTGTTAATATGAGTACATAAAAGCGTACGCTTTTTAGTACGAATAAGGAGGACGGGACATGATTATTGCGAAGCAGATAGAGATAAGAAATAACATCAAGGAATACTTTGATACAGCTTATGACGGAGAGGTAATAATAGTTCCCCGTAAGCAGGGAAAGAATGTCGTTATTCTCTCGGAAAAGGAATATACAAAGCTGAACCAAGATCATTTGCCGACCTATTACGAAGAGCTTAATCCGTCAAAACCGAAGAAGACTTCCAAAGCAGGAGATGACGATAAAGCTGAGAATCTTAAGAAACTGGATGAGATCAGCTCGCTTAAAGAAGACTGGAATGGTAATGGTGCACCGGTTATTCCCCCTACAGTTATTAAGAAAGCACGCGCTCTTGTAAAGGCCCTTACTGTCCAGCCTGAGATATTCCCTACTGCACTTGAGACGATCCAGCTTGAATTTGACAACAAGCATCACGACCATATGGAGATAGAGATCAGCTTGTCTGACAAGGCCGAAGTGTTCATTGCGCCATATGATGATAATGAGCATATTGAGACTATCCGCTCCACAGCCGCCGCGATCAATGAGAGACTGGTTGCGTTCTATGGATGATATCTTTAGTCCTGAAGAATCTCTGTATCGTGCAATATATCCTCCTGAGATTGTTTCGATGTTTTGGCGGAAAGACGGAACTATATCTTCTGCCGCCTTTGCAGATGCTAAAGGATTATCCGTTGAC